>OGER01000006.1_pt1 | contig 247509 bp, 185 predicted proteins | sample 1570691 | NCBI WGS metagenome assembly OGER01 (sample SAMEA2582143, study PRJEB24529) | metagenome | biome: Human gut stool | place: China | collected 2011
TATCGACATCAGCACCAAGGAGAATACCGGAAGTGACTTTTTCTCCATCGGCTTCAACGTAGGCGGACGCTTCAACACCATCGGAAAAGATTTCTATTACAGCGACCGGAAGGGGGGACTCTTCAGTACAGGCAACCTAAAGAACAAAGACCGGATTCTGGCTATGGGTAAAAGCGAGTTCCGCGATTATGCCCGCAACAATGATCCGTTCGGTACAAACTTTGCCATCAGCAAGCACCGTTCGTTACCCGAGTTCGGCGGTAACCTCGGAGGAGGCAAGAGCTGGACTCTGCCCAACGGCAACCGCCTGAGCCTGCTCGCCTCGGTAGGCATCAGCAACGAAAACCAGATTCTGAAAGATGCCTACGTCACTACCATGACGGCACAAGGCACGCATCTCGATAAGTTTAATTACGACAGCTATTCCAGCGCATTGAAAATAGCGGGACTGGGCAGCATCGGATACTCGTTCCGGCAGGCCGACCACATCAACTTTACCCTGTTTTATGCCCGCAATGCCATCAACGACTACATGGCACGCGAAGGGATCGATGCAGAAAAGAACAACATTACGTCGAGCAACAGCGTATTTCATGCGTATTCACTGCTGAACAACCAGTTGATGGGACACCATGAACTGAGCTCCCAGTGGGATGTAAACTGGAGTGCTTCCTACGGGCTGACCAACAGCGATGAACCGGACCGCCGGCAGGTTGTCTTCTTCCGCAATGAAGGAAGCGACAAGCTGAACCTCTTTAAACTGAACCAGACCACCAACCGCTATTTCGGAGAATTGCAGGAAAAGGAGATTGTAGGTGACCTGCGCACTTCGTACAAATGGGGTGACGCGAACCTCATTCGTGTGGGAGGGACTTACAAAAGCAAAAAGCGCGACTTTGAAAGCGTGAACTTCTATTATGACATCAATGCCCTGAATGCCGATGTCACCAACATATACGATACCAACGGATACCTGAATCAGGAAAACATAGCCAACGGAACGATAAAAGCCAATATCGACGCACAACCCCGTTACAACTATTACGCCGGCATGGATGTATGGGCAGGGTTTGCCGAAATAGAATATTATCCGGTTGAATCTCTGCTGGTCAACGTGGGGCTGCGCTACGAGCAAGCCAAGCAATGGGTACGCTACTGGACAGACGGAGGGCAGGAGAAGAAGACGAACCTGGACAAAGGTGATTTCTTCCCGGCACTGAACCTGAAGTACACCATCGACGAAACCAACAGCCTGCGCCTCTCCGTATCACGCACCGTCACCCGGCCTTCGTTCATCGAAATGGCCCCGTTCCTCTACCAGGAGTCCTACGGAAGTGCCTACATCCGTGGTAACAACGAGCTGAAGAATGCTTATAACTACAACATAGACCTGCGCTACGATTTCTTCCCGAAACGTAACAATGGCGACATGTTCTCCGTTACCGGTTACTTCAAGAAACTGAAGTCGCCCATTGAGCAGACCCAGGAGTCTTCGGGCGGAACAGTGATCCGTTCTTTCCGCAACGCCGAAGACGGAATAGCCACGGGAGTGGAAATCGAGTTCCGCAAAGAACTGTTCAAGAATCTCCGTATCGGTGCCAACGGCTCATATATGTATACAAACGTCATCCTTCCTGAAGGCGGGGTATATACCGACTCGGAACGCGCTCTGCAGGGAGCCTCCCCGTTCCTGATCAATGCCGATATCAGCTACACTCCCCAATTAAGGGGAGAAAGCGACCTGACACTGGCACTGGTTTATAATGTGCAAGGGCCACGCATCGAGACAGTAGGTATCTACGGAACAGGCAATATCAAACAACAGACCCTGCACACGATGGACTTCATAGCAAGCTATGCCATCAACAAGCATCTAAATCTGCGCTTACAGATGAAAGATTTGCTGAACAGTACCATCCGCTTCAAGCAGGAACTACCGGCAACGGGACAAAAGGTGGAAGTAGAATCATTCCGTCCGGGAACCAATGCGGAGATAGGAGTCTCGTACAGATTCTAAGGCTCGCCACAGGGAGAGACAGAATCACACAGAGTATTTATATTAATAATCAAACAGATAGTATAAACCATAAACAGTATGAAGATGAAAATGAATTATCTAAAACTCAACTCTTGGGCCGTAGCAGCCCTGATGGGAATGTGTTCGCTTGCAGCTTGTAGTGACGACAACAACGGCGCAGGTGGCGGAAACGGCGAAGGCGAAGAAGTGGTAGCCAACAACGGAACACTGAAAGGAAGCGTAGACGGATCAAAAACCGTGATCCTGACCAAAGGCTACAACTTCTCCCTCGACGGAGAATATATCATCAAAGCCGGTTCTACCCTGAAGATCGGTGAAGGTGTGACAATCAGCGCCAAGAGCGACGATGCCACCATCGACTACATCCTCGTGGAACAAGGAGCCAAGATCGAAGCGGTAGGTACTGCCTCTGCTCCGATTATCATGACCTCCGACACCAAAGAACCCGGAGCATGGGGCGGTATCCATATTTGCGGTAAAGCCCCTATCAATATCGGATCGACCGGTAAATCGGAAGTAGGAGACGCTACTTACGGTGGTTCCGATCCGGCAGACAACTCAGGTATCCTGAAGTACATCCGCCTGGAATACGCAGGTTATAAGTTCACCACAGAAAAAGAGTGTAACGGTTTCACCTTCTACGGTGTAGGAAACGGCACTACCCTCGAATATCTGGAAGCATACAAAGGTACGGATGACGGTTTCGAATGGTTCGGAGGTACGGTCAATGCCAAGTATCTGGTATCGGTAAGCAACAGTGACGATTCTTTCGACTGGACAGAAGGATGGAGCGGAAAAGGTCAATTCTTTGTCGCCTACCAGGAAGATCCCGCCACTTTGGGATATACATGTGACTGCCTGATCGAAGCCGACAACTATGACAAGAACATGGATGCCACTCCGATTTCATGCCCCACACTGGCTAACCTGACACTGATCGGCGCCAACAATGACGAAGGTAAAAGAGGCATCCGCCTGCGTGCCGGAACTCAGGCCAAAATCTACAATGCACTGGTTACAGGCAAAGCCAATAACCTGACTACTGAAACAGAACAAACCGAGAAGTACTTGGTGAATGGTCCTTCGGTATTGAACTACATCGCTATCGCGGGAGATATCAAAGCCAGTGGTGACGGCGGTTACTCTTCTGCCCTGTTCACTGCCGCAGAGAATCACAATGCCATCAACCAGACTTTCAGCTTCAGCAACACCTTCATCGGAATCCAAGAAGGAGGAGCCGACCTCTCGGCAGACAGCTTCTTTGAGAAAGCGGCTTATAAAGGCGCAGTGAAAGCAGACAACGAATGGACCAAAGGTTGGACAAAGTTATAAATCACATATACACTCACAGAATGAAGAGGTAGTGTCGAAACTCTTTTCACCACAGAGTAACACAGAGCATCACAGAGTTTTTCAGTAATAATCAACAATTTAAAATTGTCTCTGTGTTACTCTGTGTCCTCTGTGGTGGATTTTGACACATTTACCTGTTTTTCAAACTATGAACAGATACAGACTAAGGATTATCGCACTGACAGCACTGGTTTGCCTGGCCGGCAGTAGCTGTACGGACGACGAGAACGGCGGACAGGGTAACAACATTGTTTACGGTGAAAACATCATCGGAAACGGAGAACAGACCTTTGAGATAAAAGATCATCAATACCTGAAACGGGGCACTTACCTGATGAAAGGTTGGTGTTACGTCACATACGGCTCCACACTGACCATTGAGGCAGGCACCGTCATCAAGGGCGACAAAGAGACCCGTGCCGCCCTGATCATAGAACCGGGCGGAAAGCTGATAGCCCAAGGAACAGTGGATGCACCGATTGTATTCACTTCCGAAATGCCTGCCGGAAAGCGGAAACCGGGCGACTGGGGAGGGCTGATTCTTTGTGGCTATGCCCGGAACAACGAAAACATCATGCAGATAGAAGGAGGCCCGCGCACCACGCACGGCGGTCCGAACAATGCAGATAATTCGGGCATCCTGAGTTACGTCCGCGTAGAGTTTGCGGGGTATCCGTTCAAGAAGAACCAGGAGATTAACGGAATCACTTTCGGCTCGGTAGGAAACGGTACACAGATAGACCATCTGCAAGTATCCTATGCCAATGACGATGCTTTCGAATGGTTCGGCGGAACGGTCAATGCAGAATATCTGGTGGCCTATCATTGCTGGGACGACGACTTCGATACAGACAATGGTTACAGTGGTACGTGCAAGCATCTCTTGGGTATCCGCCATCCGCGAATAGCCGACATCACAGGTTCTCATGCCTTCGAATGCAGCAACAACGGTACAAACAGCCCGGCCACTCCCACCACAGCCGCCACCTTTGAAGATGTCACGATCTATGGTCCCGCCTCGGGAGACGCTTCATTCGTAAACCGTCCCGACTTCATCAATGGCGGCGGACTGCGACCGGAGAATGAAAGTATGTTGGGATTGTTCGGTTCGGCACTGTATCTGGGGACCAATACGTCAGTAACCTTCCGGAACTGCCGGATCAACGGATATCCGTCGGACATAGAAGGGACAACTGCCGTAATGGAAAATGTAGTGTTCAGTGAAAAGGAAGAAATCAACTATCCGGAGTGGACAAAAGGATGGTGTAACTTTAATCCGCAGGAAACGGAGTATTGAATTCACCGGAATGAGGTGAATCAAAACCCTTTTCACCTCTGTGTTACTCTGTGTCCTCTGTGGTGAATCTCGGCACACTTCCTGCGGTTTTGACATTCTGTCAAAATGATACTTCAATCCTCTCAGATTGCTTTCTTTCGGCCCGTCATAAAGCCGCAAGACTAAAATCGCCTTCTATGGCGATCGCTGTTTTTACTTTTATCACCCGAACAGCCGATGGACGGACAAGATAACACCGTTTCTGCAAAAAGCAGGACCCATAGACGGAAATTGCCCCAAAGATCCGTTTCTTTGTCATTTCCACTTCGTTCGTTCCGGAGTAGCAACCAGGAAAATTCCACTCTCTTTTGGAGCTCCGATCGGAAACAATAAGAGTAATCCGGAAAAACATTAGGAGTTATTTCAAAAAGAAGTAAGCATTTGCCCCGAAAGAAGTAAGCATTTTCGGCAAATGCTTACTTCTTTTTCCGGAAAGCCCGGCTCTATTCTCTCAACACCCCGGCTTTCAGAGCCTTCAAGCCCGGCTTTCCAGCTTCCAAAGCCCCTTTGAGGAACGCTTTTTCTTCCGGATCTATCAAAAAAAAGAAATGCGTTGTTTGGCAAACAGCGCATTTCATATCTTTTAGAAAGCGAAATAGAATAAATTCTATCAAAACGATTGATAACTGGAGTTATCGTTTCCGGCTACTGCCATACATTCCATCTCGATCAGCCAGGTAGGGCGGCACACGGCAGCGGCAACGAACTGTATGGGTATTTGCGGAAAGCGTTCGGCAAACATATCCCGGACAACCGGATAATCGGAAGCGTCACGAAGATAGACAATTATTTGCGCCACATCGGCAAAACCTGCCTTACCTTCTTCAAGCAACTTCTCCACATTCTCCCACATCCGATAGGTCTGTGCCCGGATATCACCTACATGAACGACTTCACCACGGTGATCGATACTGGCAGTCCCACTGATAAAGAGGTGACGACGGTCACCATATTCCACACAGGTTCCCCGCTCAAAGGTCACTCCATACAAAGCCGTCGGACTCAGGTGAGTCAACGCATGGAGGTAGGTCACCTGCTCCGGATTCAACCCTTTCACCGCATAGGCATCGAGCAATACATGAATCTTCGGATCGGCATGCCGCCCCTCTATGCCGGTACTGGCTATATAATGGGTCGATTCGGTCAGTCCCTGCCCGACAAAGTTTTCACGGCGCGCCTTGACAATGCCCGCATAATTCACATCCACGTTCTGCACAAAGATCCAGGTACGGATGCAATCGGAAGCCAGCGTACAGCCTTTTCCGGTCAAATCGGCTTCGTAAGATTTTAACAAGGTTTTCATCTGCTGCTCCGAATTACCGCAAGGCACACCCGCACCGGCTGTCCAGTAATGCTTATAAGCGGCGTTCCGTTCGGAGGTCAGATAGACCCACAAAGCAATCTTACTTCCATCCAACGGAGGCTGTTGCACAACCGAGACAGCATACGATGGCTCTTCCTGCAAAACAGCTTGCAAAACCTCCCACTGATTGGCGGCATCACTCAGAAAGTAACGGCAAAACGCCGGCACCATTCCCCTGAGTTTTATCTTCCTGCCCAATGTCTTATGATATGCTTTGCAAATAGCCGTCAGCTGCTCTTCATAACTCCCCGCTTCCGGATCGACATGAAACATCAGATGCGCCTCCTTCGTTCCTCCCTCACCCTCAAAAAGGGAATATTCAACAGTAGTCTTTAAATACTCTATTCTATGTTTTCTGTATTCCATACTCTTACTCGTCTTTTATTTCACTTTAACTCGCTCCTTCGACATCAGCCCTTTGGCTATCTCCCGCTTGTCCCATCGCACCGGAGCGGATACAAACTCAGGAACATTATACGAATAGATCAACTGATCGTAGAATATATACGGATCTTGCTGAGGCAACAGGAAAGGCTTCCCGATACGCCCCTGCTCGTCCACCGAAGCGATATAAAGGCGAGTGTACAACCCGTCACCTCTCCGGCTGCTGAATACAAACCAGTGCGAATTGCTGCTCCAATTGTGATAGCTTTCCGTATCGTCACTGTTCACCTCTTTCAGGTTTCGGAAGGCCCCGCTTCTCAGATCCAAAAGCCAAAGATCGGCCTCCTTATGCCAGATGGAGAAGTTTCCATAATCCGAAAGCGTAAACACCAGATACTTTCCGTCGAACGAAGGTTTGGGAAAAGAAATGCTTTTATCCAGTGTACGGGCGGAGATTAATGTATCGATCCGTTCGCCAAATGTTCCGTCCTCCGGATGGAAAGCAATACTGCACAAACTGTATTTCACCTCTTTATACCGGGCAGGCGTCTCTTTCTGCTCCGCCGAACAGAAATAAAGTGTCCGTCCGTCGGGCGAGAAGGCGGGAAATGTTTCGAATGCGGCGGTACTCAGCAGAGGAGTAGTCAGTATCCGATGTGACTGCGGATGGTAAACTACCACATCCGAAGCCTGGTCAAAAACCTCGATAGGCTTCTTCCCTCCCAGATGGAAAGTCTGGTTGGTCCGGTTCACCGAATAAGCGATGTATTCGCCCGAAGGATGCCAATAAGGATAAACACAGGCAGAAAGCTGTCCGTCAGCTTTTGTATCGAGGAACTCGCTCTCTCCACCGATGGTCATCACCGTGGCTCCGTGTCCGCCTCTGACATGCAGGCTGGACGGATCGGGGTTCGTCTGATTGAAAGCATGGCAATTGACGCAGGCGGCCGTCACCTGAGTATTCTCAAACAAAGGAGTCTGGCGAAACGTAGAAAGTTCGCGCTCATAAATACCCATCTTGCTGTATATTTCGTATCCCGGTGCAAGCAGGCGGTACACCAATCCGTAATCAATGGGAAACGGGCTGATATAGAACGGGAAAGACCGATACGCTTTCCATTCTCCGTTTTGACGGATACATACTTTCACTTCAAGGCTGTCCCCTTTATTGTTCTCCAGCAACTCGCTCCATTTTCCGGCAGGGATCTCCACAGATTCTCCGCTTGTCCGGATGGGATCTCCTTTCTTTCCGGAAATCACGACATCTACCGCCTCCGCCCCATCGGCAGTCACACGGAAGTTGAGCGGTGCAATGGTAGCGGGAATCGTTACCCCCGCATAGTCGGGCCATATCGGAGGAAGTGCATCTACCGGAACGGGCGATACCACCTTTTGCCGGCAGGAAACCACCGTTAATGATAACAGCAGGATACCTAAACACTGTTTTATCTTATTCATAATCTTTTATCTAAAATGTACATAGAACCAGTAAGTATCTCCAAACCGGGGTGCCAACGCCTCCTCAGACCGTGTAGAAGTGTAAATGCGCGCATACTCCCGCAACCGCTCTCCTGTCTCCCGGTTAATCTTCCAGGGGATTTCCTCTCCCGGCGTATGCTTCTGCATACTCCAGCCAAACAGCAGTGCCTCCTGATAACTCTTCGGTATCGAGCGGTAGCCCAGTTTCTCTCCCAAAGGATAATAGTGAACGAATCGTCCCATGTCTTTCTTCAGCAGGGTAATGCCCATCAGATATTCATAGGCCATCCGGTTCTCCGGATTTGCCTGCAACAACAATGACAACGTCATCTCCGGTTCTGCCGGATTGAAAAACAGGTCGGTTTGCGGGGTGAGTTTTCTTAGGCGTCCGTACTCGGGATGTGCATCGATCCGCGCCTTATCGTCCAGACAAGCCAGCATCTCCGTAGCCCAGTCTTTATAAAAAAGGGTATGTTGCAGGATACGCAGATATTTGCCTGCCACTTCATATCTTCCGTTTGTCAGATTTGTTTCGGCAAGCCGCTTAAAACAGCGGACACTCTTCTGATAATCGGGGATGGCCTCCATCGCTTCAAAGACAAGTTGTTGGGCTGTGTTCACCATTCCCAGGTAATAATAGGGTTCGGCAGCTACCAAAGGAATTGTAAAGTCATTGACAAACGACATGAACATCCCCTCTTTTCCACGCTGGCGATAGTGAAACATGCGGTCGGCCAATTGCCCCTTCATCCCTAAGGCAAGGTTGAGGCAGGAAACCGCCATGGGAGTATCGGGCAATTTCTTCCCGGCCAGGGCAATGATACCGTCCCAATCCTGCATACGTACGTGATAGTCGTAGGCCATTACTGCCTCTTTATTCATCGCGATGCTGCGCTTGCCAAGGAGATTCATGGCCAACAGCATCAACAGGAACTGCCCCGTAAGGGCCACAACGTAACGTCCCCGGGTAATCTTTCCGGGCAGGCGGGCTACTAACGGTGGAACCAACACGAGAGCTATCCAGGCAACCACTTGTGCTTTCGGAAAGAATAAAGGGAAACGATAACTCCCGATTCCCCACAACAAGCGGTCCATCGGATAAGGAAACAACCACCGGGAAGCCCAGATTGTGACTCCGGCAACAAGAATCGCTCCGCCTGCCGGAAGCCATAAGGAAGAGTGCTTCGTGCCGAAGCGCCAAAACTCAACCATCAAAGCCAGCGGGATGAACAACCAGGCACAACCTCCCGCCAACATATAGAGTACCGGAATGCCTGCCCAAAGGGAGATACGGCGTACGACAGGATTGAAAATACAGGTATATCCCGCAACTGCCCCCAACACCATGCAAGCGGAAAGGACTCCCGAAAGGAGATAGTTCTCGTCACAAAGAAGAATAAAGAAACACAAAGAGGGCAGCAGGGTAAGCGGATACCACAAAGAGCACTCTCCCATACGTCCGGCAATAAATGCAACCAAACGTTGCATGCCCCACAATACACCTGCTAAGACAGCGGCTCCCGCCCACGAATAATAATAAAACTGAGTGAGGAAATTACCTAAATAATCCGCCACTCCACCGGGATGGGATGCCCGTTCGACAAAATACCCGGACGTGAAAAGAAACATCTGGAACTGTTCCTGATAGTGCAGATGATAAGGATAATATACTCCAAAGAAGATAAAGACACCTGCTCCCAATAGGATGGAGAGAAGCAGGTTCACTCTCTTGACGTGTTTGTTTTTCATATTCGCTAAATTGTGCCCAAAAGTACAAAAAGTTTGGAAAACAATCTAACGAAAGGGGAAACAATGCGTTTATCCGCCCAACAGCTCAATGCACATACGCCCGTTATGATAAGGGCATTTCCAGAATCCGGCTTTGTCATCATCCCGGTTGACAGTGCCGTCGGCCCGAAGGCTCCAGAACCATTCACCGTGGACATCGTCAATCAGATGTTGCCTGATGAATCGCCAACAGGCCACGGAACGCTGTAAAGCTTCGCAATCACCGAAATAGCGGAACAGGTTATAGTATCCGGCTACGGTTTCGGCTTGTACCCACCAATGACGGTCGCCATCCACATGTCCCGTAGCGAGGTTCTTTTCATACACCATTCCTCCGTCGGGAGTGAAACCTTCGGATGCGGCCGCAGCGATCTTCTTCACAACAGGTTCCACTTCGGCAAGGAGTTCGGCGTCTCCCAGTACGCGGGCAGCTTCGTGCAACAGCCAGGAGGCTTCAATATCATGCCCGTACGAAATAACGGCATATTTACTTTGCCAGTCATCATCAAAAAAGAGTCGCAGATGGAATGTATCGTTGTCCAATATCTTCTGCATAAAAAGTTCTATCAGGTTACGCAACTGCCGTTTCAGCCCCTCGTCTTTCCAAACCCGGTATAAGTTGGTATAAGGCTCAAGGATGTGCAGATGGGTATTCATCGTCTTGCGTTCATTGGCATCTTTCTCGCTAAGGCGCATATCGGCTATCTCGTTCCACTCCCGGGTAAGCGCTTCACAGTAACCGTTCTTTATTCGGTCGAAGCTATGGGACTCTATGTCATAGAACAAACGGACGGCATACTCCAATGCTTCCGGATCTCCGGTGGCCCGGTGATATTCGCTCAGACCATAAATGGCAAAACCGATGGCGTAAATCTGTTTTTTGGTATCCAATGGCTCACCCCTGTAATCAAGAGACCAATAAACTCCTCCGAACTCCGGATCATAAAAACGGTCGATAAGGTAACGTTCGGCCCGGGTTGCCATCTCTTTGTATTCTTCTTTGCCCAACAGGCGGTAAGCGGCAGAGTAGGTCCACAGAATACGTGCATGCAGAATGGCTCCTTTCTCTGCCTGAGGCATCCGTTCTTCCTGTCCGGTGATACGTCCGTAAAATCCACCGTTTTCTTGATCCACCATCCGTTCCATCCAGTAGGGAAGGATGTGGGTGGTGAGTTCTTCCAGCATTTCCTGTTTAAGAATCTTGTCCATAGTATTTTGAATCATGATTGAGCAGTTTGTCTTTTCTTCTCCAATTCCGAGGTCACCTCTTTCATTCTCTTCTCCGACAGTGGGTACATGCTGATAAAGATAACAGACAGTACCGTCCCGACGGCCGGCAACCAACTGAGAAACATCTTAATTCCGTGAATGGCTTCTACACTCTGCACCTCGTTGGCACGAAATCCGAAGTAAGCCAGTAGCCAACCGGTCAATGCACTTCCTATGGCCCATCCGAACTTCTGGCTCATGGACGAAGAGGAAAAGATCAGCCCCGTAGCCCGGTTGCCTGTCTTCAGTTCGGAGTAGTCGGCACAATCGGCATACATCGACCAGAGCAAAGGGAAGATACTTCCGGCACAAATGCTGATGAGTACCTGGAAGACAAAGATCAGAGCGATATCTCCTTTTCCGAACCAGTAAAAAATGACGGAAAGTATGGTAGCCAGGCTCATGGCTCCCATATATGTATTCTTTTTGCCAATGCGGTTGCTGACCGGTGCGGCAAGAATCACCCCCACGATATTGGCAGCCTGCCCCACTGCCAGGTAAAGCCCACTCAACACAAAAGAGACCCCGAAGAGGGAGACTGTTGAATAATCCTCTTCTACCACAAAGTACTTAAAATAATAAACCGTAGCTCCGTCACGGATGGAGTTGAAGACCAGGGCCGCCACTCCGGCACCCAGCAAGATCCACCACGGGCGGTTGTGAAGCAGATCCCTCAAGTCATCTTTCAGAGAGCCCTGCACTTCCCGGATCGGTTTCACCCGTTCACGCGTCAACGCAAAACAGAGATAGAACAGAACCGCACACATCACAGCGATCACCACTACACTCAACATCCAGCCACGCTGTTCATCCTCCGCACCTCCAAACAGATTTACCATCGGCATGAACAGCAACAAAGCGATGAAACTGCCGATATAGGCAAAAGTCATGCGATAGGTGGACAACGTGTTCCGCTCTTTCGGATCGGGACTCATCACTCCCAGCAGAGAAGCATAAGGCACATTGATAGCCGAATATACCATCATCATCAAAGAATAGGTGATGTAGGCATAGACAAGTTTTCCCGTATCGCTCAGTTGCGGAGTGGTGAAGGTAAAGATACCTATCAGCGCAAAGGGGACAGCAAGATACAGCAGGTAAGGACGAAACTTGCCCCAGCGGGTCTGGGTACGGTCGGCAATCACTCCCACAATAGGGTCGAAAGCCGAATCCCACACCCGGGTAATCAGAAACATGGTTCCTACCACAGCGGCCGGCAGCCCGAACACATCGGTGTAAAAAATCATCAGATAAGAACCGAACAGTTTCCAGAACATGGATGAAGCCATATCGCCCAATCCGTAGCCGATCTTCTCTTTCAGTGTAATCATGGTGGTCATTCTATTCTTGGTTTTCTTATTTCATCAGTTTCAGGTTCCGTTCAATCAGGTTTTTGAGTACCTCCACCGAAGCCGAGGAACAAAAACCGTCCTGAGGGGTATGCAGGCAATAGTCCACCAACCGTTCGACAGTCGAGGTGGCCACGTGCATCCGGGTATCCGACGAGGCATAGTAGATAAACACTTTCCCGTCATCATCGGCTATCCAGCCATTCGAAAAGAGTACATTCGATACATCACCGACGCGCTCTTCTCCTACCGGAGCCATAAAGTAGCCGGCCGGAGAGGCTATCAGCCGGGTAGGGTCTTCCAACGAAGTCATATACATATACAGCACATACCTCAGTCCGGCGGCACAATTGCGTACCCCATGAGCCAGGTGAAGCCATCCCTGAGGGGTCTTGATGGGATGCGGCCCTTCACCGTTCTTCACCTCTTTGATGGTGTGGTAATAGCGTTTGTCGATAATCTTCTCTTCACTCACCTCTGCATGAGTCATGTCGTCAATCAGTGCCCACCCGATACCTCCTCCGCTACCTGTATCTATGAATCCGTCTTGCGGACGGGTATAGAGTGCATACTTTCCATCCACAAACTCGGGATGAAGCACCACATTGCGTTGCTGGCTCTTTGTTTTCAGATCCGGCAGGCGTTCCCAAATTTTCAAGTCTCTGGTGCGGGCGATACCGGCCGTGGCAGTAGCCGACGACAAGTCACCGGCAGGAGCGTCATCATCATGCCGCTCGGCACAGAAGATGCCGTAAATCCAACCGTCTTCGTGGGCGGTGAGACGCATATCGTATACATTGGTTGCCGGAATCACATCTTCGGGCAAAGTCACCGGATATTCCCAGAAACGGAAATTATCAATGCCATTCGGGCTTTCGGCAACAGCAAAGAATGATTTGCGGTCGACTCCCTCTACCCTCACCAGCATCAGATATTTCCCCTCCCACTTAATGGCCCCGGCATTCAGCGTTGCATTCACGCCGATACGCTCCATCAGGAAAGGGTTCGTCTCCTCATTCAGGTCGTATCGCCAAAAGACAGGCGTATGCGCAGCGGTCAGCACAGGATAACGGTAACGCGTTATCACTCCGTTTCCTTCTTCTATCGGTTCGTTCCTGCGTGTTAACAGTGCTTCATGCCCGGAGAGCAATTTAGCAACTTTATCATTAAACAGACTCATAATGGACAGTGTTTTTATCGTTATTTATTTGATTTTCTATTTATAAAGGTCTTTCACGTCCGAGACAAACAAAGTTTTCGGCTCACGGTAGAACTTCACAAAGTCATCGGCAGACACCTGCCCGGGATAAGGAGCATAATAGTGATTCACCCGTTCACGTGCATTGCGCCATACCAGCACATAACTGATAGGGTACTTGCTGATTACCGGATAGAGTGTCTGTGTCCACCAGGTAGAATCGGGAATAGCTTCGAAACCGGTTTCGGTGATGGCGATAGGCTTATTGTGCGACTGCCCCACTTCTGTCAGGATGGCAAGTGACTTATCCAGTTGCTCCATATACTGCGTCCGGTCGAACTGATAGGTGTCAAAGCCCACCAGGTCGATGATGTCATCTCCCGGATAACGTTCCAGATAAGCTGCCGAATCCTTTGGTTCCGATCCCGGGGAATAAGCATAAAGCAAGTTCTTTACTCCTTTGGCATGCATACGTTCATACGTCATCCGCCAGAGGGCTTTGTATTGTTCAGCCGTACAAAGATTTTGTCCCCACCAGAACCAGCTTCCGGTATGTTCGTGCCAGGGACGGAAAAGAACCGGTATCTTTGTCCCGTCTTCTGTTTCCAGAGTATTCATAAAGGCCGCAACGGCATCGAGCCACCCTACGAACTTGGTGTGATGTGTTCCACCGGGAAGTATGGAGGCAACAACCGTCGTGTCACTCACATCCCATGCGTCTTTGCCCGTCGACGGATTGTCGAGGTGCCAGCTGAAAGAAACCATTCCTCCACGCTTGTACTGGTTAATCGTTTCCTGCCGTATTTTACGGAACTGCACATGATCCAGACTTTTCTCACCTTCCAATTCTATATGTCCCAGATCGAACGACATAACCGCAGGATAGTCACCGCACACACTTTTCACGTCACTGCGCCCTTCGTCACCTTCCCAGCCCACACCGTAAAGCGGATCGTCATGGTGACCGAACATGAATCCTTGTCCGGGAATCTGCCGGAGATTATTCAATAAGTTCACCGTTTCCGCTGTACGCAGGGTATCGGCAACTGTTTCCGACCCCGTTTTCTTTCCCGAAGGAGAACAGGCACCCAATCCTGCCATCAGCAGTGCACCTGTAGCCAATATCTTTATTCTCTTAATCATAAATCGTTTATTTAGCAATGAATACTTCACAAAAGTAGGAGGGATTCCCCCCGGAAACAAGTACAATATTATCCAATACTGGTATTATCATTCATCTCCCCTTATTGTATTTCTCTACAGCCAGATAAAAAGCCTGAATGTTATCAAAAGGTACTTCGGGCGGAGTGTCGCAACCGGTAGAGACAATAAAGTTAGCGTATCCGCCTGTACGGCTCAGAAGTTCTTCTGTCTGCGCGAAAACTTCTTCGGGAGTTAACATCCTGAATACGCCCACAGGGTCCAGATTCCCCATCACCCATACATCCGAAGGGCACTCGCGGAGAGCGGCAAGCATATCCGCTTTATTACCGAAATGATATCCTTGGGCACCGGTAGCCAGCATAGCCGGAGTACAATGTCCCGTATTACCGCAATTATGCAAGATAACCGTGAACGAATCGTCCTGCACGGCATCGATAATGCGTTTCACGTAGACAGACGAATATTGCAGGCAATCTTCGTTCGAAAGAAGCCCCGCAGCCGGTTCCGCCATAATGACCCCGGCTACCCCGGTCTCCTTAATGGCAAGACAATAGCGCAAAATGAACTCCGTACATTTTTCAAGCAATAGCCGGGCTGTTTCGGGTTCTGTATAAATAGCCATCATGATTTCCGTCATATCATACAGACGTCCTGCCAAAGAGTAAGGACCGATACATCCCGCCAGCACGGGCTTATCTATCCCTTTTGCCGCCAGGCGGTCGGCCTGCAAGTATTGAGGCACACGCCCGGATTCAAGTGAAGGAACCTGCAAGGCCTCTACATCCGCATATCCGGCAAGCAGGCGCCCGGACACGCTGGGTACTTCATTGGAAGACATACTGAGTTGTGCTCCAAAGGCTTCTGCCTCTACTGTAAGATCCATAATGGTGGTACAAGCCACCGATTGCGGAAAACATTCATTCAAGGCACGGATGGCGTGATAATGGATTTCTCCGTTCGTTACGGCATCCAGCACCCGTTTACCCAGTAACTCGATGCCCGGATGGGTCATGATGGGCATTGCCACCCGTTTCTCTGATACTAATTTATCTTTTATATATTGTGACAGTTCCATAGCATTCTATCTTTTTAGTTTATTTCTGTTTTTATAGCAATCGGCTTTGCCGCACAGTTCGCATCCATATTTCCGCTTGGCCATGCGGGGACCATAAGCAAGAATACCGCTGACCGACTTAATGGGTGACATCAGGGAAGAATCACTCAACCGAATCCCACAAGGAGATTCGGGCAGGCAACTGAAAAGTAACTGTTGCTGTGTGACATGCCACCCGCAATAACCGGGACTGTAAGGATGGCTCACCCCATAGCCTAAAGCGAACATCTGTGTTTCCACCTTCCGGCACACCTCACGGACGACAGCTTCGGCAATCGCCGAACCATAGGCATCCAGAAGAAACTCCCGCAGAATGTCACCCCGGGCGCACGTCTCATGCTGAAAAGCCTCAAACTCACGCCCCGCAGTGGCCACAAAGAGCGCATAGCCCGCAGCATCTTTCAGATAGGGAGTAATAACGGCTCCCGTCTTCAGGCAAATCCCATTCACTCCCACTTCGCAAGTACCGGCCGGTTCGGAATCGAACAGAATATACAGAAACCGGGGAATACAAATGCCGGCAATCTCTTCTTCGAGTGCACGGCACATTGCCCGCATCTCTGCGTCGGGCAGGTAACCGGCACCCATCAAAAGACTGATGTCCTCCGGATCGAGCCTCAACGAGGTGAAAGGCAAGCATCCTTCAACGATATGGGGATTCATAAACATGTTCAGCAGGCGTTTATCAACTTTTTAGCCACGATTACGGCTGCATTGGCATTACTGGTATAGGCATCGGCACCGATAGACCTGGCAAAAGCATCGCTGACAGGCGCACCTCCCACCATCACCTTCACTTTTCCCCTCAATCCGGAGGTTTCAAGGGCATCGATTACCTCCTTCATATAGTTCATGGTAGTGGTGAGCAACGCGGACATACAAATGATGTCTGCCTTGTTCTCCAGTGCCGCAGAGATGAATTTGTCACTCGATACGTCTACTCCCAGGTTGATGACTTCAAATCCACACCCTTCAAACATGGAGGCGACCAAGTTCTTACCGATATCATGCAGATCTCCCTTGACCGTACCAATCACAATCCTGCCGATGTACGAATCGATCTTCCCCTGCATCAGTGGTTTGAGTATATCGAGGGCACCACGCATGGCACGTGCGCTCATCAGGAGATTCGGCACAAACACCTGTCCCGATTCAAAACGTGCACCGATGGCTTCCATGGCCTTGATCATATATTCATTGATGATCTCCTGAGGTGCAACTCCTCCGGCAACCGCTTCTCTGGTAACGCTGACTGCCTGTTCCAATTTACCCGCCAAGATGGCTTCATATAATTCATTGAGGTTATTCATGGCATTTATCATTTATAAGATTAAAATGTATATATGTACTCTTTCCCAACGAACCTCTGACATAGATTCATTGCATTGATGTATCCTCATCCGGCAACAGTTGCCGGCAGATTTTCATATTGTCAATAATTATAGCCCCACAAACGGTCCTCAGCGGAAATCCTTTAAAGCATCGAACATCGCAACTACATTCTCGACGGGAACATTGGCCTGAATGTTATGGACGGCATTAAAAACAAACCCTCCGTCACGTCCCAATATCTCACACTGCTCCTTTACATGGCGACGTATCTCGTCCGGAGTACCGAAAGGCAGTATCTTCTGCGTGTCGACCCCTCCTCCCCAGAAAGTCAGCCGGCTGCCGAATTCCTCTTTCAACCTCCGGGAATCCATGTCTTTGGCATTGATCTGAACCGGATTGATAATGTCGAATCCAGCTTCGATCAGCCCGGGCAAAATGGGAATGATAGCTCCGCAAGAGTGCTTGAATATTTTCCAGGTGGTATGCTGATGTATCCAGTCGTTCATCCGCCGATAGTGCGGCAACCAAAGTTCGCGGAAGGTATCTATGGAACAAAACTGCGACTCTTGTGAACCGAAATCTGTACCACATGTCAGCACCACCTCTATTTTATCTCCGAGTGCAGCCCAAAGTTTCTCATAATTAGCAATGGCAATATCAATCTCTTTCTCAAATACCTGATGCAGATAATCCTGCCGCATGGCTGTAGACATATACCACTCCACCACACTCCGGATCCCCTTCGGCTGCTTCAGCCCCATACCGGGAACAAAAGCAACGTCTCCCAAGGCTGTGCCTCCGAAACTGGCCACGACGGCCCGGCCGGTCTGATATGCTTTATTTGTCTCCGAACGGTAATAAGCCAGATCTCCCTCCGTCAACAATCCGAACTCTTCCACATTGTCTTCCGGATTCAGCTGTTCTTCGTCAATGGGGTGCTGACGCTCGATGGCATTAATAAAATAGCATCCTTTGGGCATCACGGCACTGGGGGGATAGCTTTTATCTCCTCCGGCATACACATAAACATCTCCTTGAGCATCGGGAGTAAGATCCATCGCTTCAGGCACCAGCACCAGTTGTCCCCAAGGTGTTGTCTGTTCACGCATACGGGTTACATCCAGATCGAAAATATCTTTAGGACCTCCTATACCGATACAGTCCACCCCGATCTTTTCAGCCAGTTCCGCATCTACTTCCCCTAACATTTGAAAGGCATCCACAATCTTTACCGGCCGGGGTTCCAGCCCATAATAATTCCTCAATGCTTCTACAATGCGGCAATGAATGCCTGTAACCGCTGTTGCACCGAAATCGACCGGTACACTACCTGTATTCCGGTGATTGAGTGCACTGCGCACTTTATCTCTTGATCCGTTCATAGCATTTACATTTTAAAAGTATATTTTCGGTTTATCTCAAATTCCTGCTGACAGGCAATGTCTTCGGAAGAGCCTCCTGCCATGACTGTAAAACGTCCCGGTTCCACGGCCCATTCACCGTCCCGCATATACAGGGCCAACGACTTCTTGTCGAGAGTAAAAGTTATTTCCCGGGTCTCACCTGCTTTCAGGCGTACACGGCTGAAAGCACGCAGCTGTCTGTCAGGAGTTGTAAAGCTGCCGACTTCATCCCGCAGATAAAGCTGCACCACTTCGTCACCATCCACTGTACCCTGGTTGCGTACAGTTACCGATACATCTACCCGGCAGTGATTGCTTTCTTCACTCACCCGAACCTTCATGCCGGTATAGGAGAACATCGTATAGCTAAGGCCATAGCCAAAAGGATAACGGGGAGTACCCGCCTCTTCTATATAGCGACTGCGATTTCCCTTACGTTTCGTATTATAGTATACCGGAAGCTGTCCGACCGAACGCGGAACGGAAAGTGTGAGACGACCTGCCGGATTGTAATCGCCAAATAGCACATCTGCCACAGCATTTCCTCCCTGCATACCCGGATACCAGGCATCAAGAATTGCATCTGCTTCCTGAATGACTCCCTCCATCAATAACGGGCGCCCTTTGATCAGGACCAATACCATCGGCTTGCCCAATTTGCGAACCTCTTCCAGCAATTCCAATTGTCTGCCCATAAGATGAAGTGTGGCACGGTCATATCCCTCTCCACTTTCCATATCACTGACCCGGTTTGCAGAGACCTTGGCGGCTCCTGTCTCTTCATATTCCGAAGAAAAATCCCGGGCACTCGATCCTCCTACTACCATCACCACGACATCGGCACTACGGGCAGCCTCTATGGCATCGGCAAATCCGGTACGGGAAGAATCCCGCACGGCACAACCTTTGGCATAAAGCACACGGGTGTCTTTAGAAACTTTTTGCCGGATGCCCTCCAGAACAGTCACCACAGAACCGTCTGCCTGAGGGGCTGTATAGTCACCAAGCATATTATAACCATTATCGGCATTGGGACCTATGACGGCAAGGGTACGAATATCCTTCTTCAACGGTAACAGCTTGTCTTCATTCTTAAGCAGAACGATCGACTGACGGGCAACTTCACGAGCCAGTCCGATATGCTCGGGAGAGGCAACCAGTTGTGCCGGACGCTTATCATCAACAAACGGAGCATCAAACAATCCCATGTGGAATTTGAGAGATAATATGCGGCGTACCGCCTTATCTACTGTCTCCATAGCGACATCTCCTTTTCGAACTGCGGCAACCAGTTGTTCCGCATATACATTCGTCCCCAGATCACTATCCACCCCGGCATTCACAGCTTTCACGGCTGCTTCATAGTCACTGCCTGCAACTCCGTGTTCCCGTAATCCGCCAATAGCATACAAATCGGACACGACGAAACCTTTGAATAGCCAACGGTCTTTCAAAATATCTGTCAGCAAATAGCGGCTTCCGGTACACGGATTACCGTCTATTTCATTATACGAACTCATCACCGACAATGCTCCTGCCCCTACAGCTTCACGAAAAGGAGGGAAAATAGCTTCTTCCAGTTCACGTTCGCCCAGATGGGCAGTACCTCCGTTATGTCCCCCTTCGGTCCAGCCATACGAGGCAAAATGCTTGAGAGTGGCAATTACGCTTTTACGCCCCCTTAGTGTGTCCCCTTGAAAACCGCGTACCAAAGCAGCTCCCATCACTCCATTCAGATAAGGGTCTTCTCCGTAAGTCTCTTCCACACGTGACCAACGCGGATCACGGGCTAAATCAAGTACCGGCCCATAACCGATATGCGCTCCCTGAGCACTTGCTTCGATTGCAATAACACGCCCCATCTGCCGGATCAGCTCTGGATTCCAGGTACTGGCCTGACCAATGGAAGTGGGAAAAACGGTTGTACCAATCGCCATATGTCCATGAGGGCATTCTTCCGCCAGGAACAACGGAATGCCCAAACGGCTATGCTCCATGACAAAAGCCTGAAGACGGTTGGAGGCGCGGGCAGCCAATGAAGGATTGAGGCCGGTATGCAGTGTGCGCTGTGTCCATGGATCGGCCCGCATAAAGCCCCAGAGTGCCCCGATATGATATTCGCTGATTTCCTTTTCCAACCGTGCAGTCAGGCGAATTTCCTCTCCCACCCGTTCGTACATCGGCCATCCCAATGAAGTAAGCATCTGGCCTACCTTTTCTTCCAGCGTCATCTGTGACAGAAGGTGCTCCACACGCTCTTCTACCGGAGCAGAGGGGTTTTCATAGGTATCCATCTGCCCGTTCTTATTCAGATCATAAAAAAGGAGCCGCGTTGCTTTATCTTTTTTCTTCCCGAACGTATCCTTGCCATGGATCGGGCATATGGGAATCACTCCCAGTAACAGAATACACAGTAATTTCATTTTCATTGTTTCTGAATTATCTGGTTAATATCATTTACCGTCTCTCTAATCATATCCACTGTCGAATCCGTTGCATAAACCGAATTCAACCCTTGTTCTTCCTGCCCGGGATCTCCCATGTAGTCATCTCCTTTTTGCCAGAAGAGGTGACGGGGTTGTGCAAATCCACCCCATGCCCAGAAATTACATCCTTGAAAAACGCCTTTCCCGGCAGCATGCTTTTTGACGATATCAAACACTTCCCTATAATAAAGGTCTCGTTGGACAGTCGGACTGTCCGAGGCAAACTTTACGCTGTCTCTCGGCAAACCGAACTCTTCAAGCACCAACGGCTTGTTTATTTTATAGGCCTCTTGGGCATGTATGTCAATATAAGAGCAAGTATTCTTGATGGCCTGTCCGAGAGTTCCCGGAATATCTTTCTTATCGATCCATCCCCAATTGTTCGGCCAGATATGAATCGTGGCATAATCGATATTGGCATCGGAATGAATGGAAGTCCAAAGTGAAAGATCTCCTTCACAACCGGCCATTCCCTCCGATCCGACCGAGACCAGATGATTAGGGTCCAATGATTTAATAAGTGCCGCACAATCCGCAATCCACGCCGCAAAGCTTTCCTTATTCTCCTCACCGAACGGACGGGGCTCATTTCCTATCTGCCAGGACATGATCGCAGGATCTTCACTGTATTTCTTTCCCGTGTACCGGTTGACACGATTCACGACGTGGGTGACATGATTCCGGAACAGACGGTGTGCTTTTTCAGACTTAGCGTATTGTGCCACATAACCGGAGAAAGCATCCCACCCGGCTATATTCGGCATCGGTACCTCACCGTGTCCTGCCCAATAAAGGTATTGGGAATATCCGCCCGACCACTCCCAACTATTGTTCAGGAAAAGCACAGCATACATATCCCGTTTGCCCAACTCCGATAAGAAATAATCGAGTCCGTCGAAAATAGTATCGTTATATACGCCTGCTTCTATCTGAAGCGCAGGTTCAGCTTTTGTCGGGATACCATCTTTTCCATCGGCCCCGACAAGAACACGCAGGTTATTGATTCCATGGGCTTTCAGGTGATCGAGTTCACGAAGCAACCTTTCACGATTACCCCCCTGCCCCTGTGACCCCAATATGGCTCCATACCAGAAATTGGTCCCAATATAATAGTAAGGTTTTCCATTCACCGTCAGACGCCCGTCTGACACACGGACAAAAGGATCGGAAGAAATCCGGGGAGAAGTACATGCCCCGAACGCGACCAGCAAGGTCAGTAGTATACTCGATAGGGTTTTCATAATTATCAGATGTTTTATTTATAAGATTCTTTTCACTCTATAACTGATATTGCAAAGATAAGCGTCGTCCGCATATATACCTAATACTATCTTAGCATTCCATGATATTATTATAAGCAGGTTAAGGCCAAGTATAGAAATCGGGAATCTCATCTGCAAAAAGTATCAGGGAATCTTCCTTAAACCGGCAAAAATCGGTTGCAGCCGGATGTCCTTTATAAGGAGCAAACCCGGACCAGCTACACACATAGTTCAAAGCTACTCCTTCCGAACGCAGGATGGACAACAATTGCGTATACCACAACGAGTCACGGGTCTGTGTACCGGTCTCGGTAATAGCCGAAAGTTTTGCATGCTGCCGGGCATACTGAGTCAGTATACGTGCTTTCAAAACAACCAGAGAAGTGTCTCCTCCATCCGGACGAAAATCCCAGTAATTATCCATTCCTACCACATCTACATATTCATCTCCCGGATAGCGTTCCAGGTATTCGGCTTCGGTAGTAAAGCCACAATCAGGAGAGAAAGCATACAGAAAGTTATGTACCTGCAGAGAGTCCCTGAGGTAAGTGACCGTAAACCTATATAATTCTTTAAACTCCTCAACCCGGCAATGATTTCTGCCCCACCAGAACCAGTTGCCATCAAACTCATGCCAGGGACGGAATATAATGGGAATCAATTCTCCGTTGTCGGCTTTTGCATTGTGGGCAAAGTCGGCAATGATTTTCAGGTCAGCCTTAAATATAGCATGATGGGAACCTCCCGGTAAGATATGGCGGACTACCCGGGTGGTATCATAAAAGTTTCCACCGGTCACCGGATTGTAATAATGCCAGCAGAATGTAATCACGTTACCTCGGTTATATGCAGCATGAAACTTCTGCCGGATGTAATCCGGGTCTTTCGTTTCCCAACTACGGGGATTTGTAAAATGAAGAAAATCAAAGCTGGCCAAAGCTGGATAAGTTCCCGTCACATCGTATGCGTCACATCGGTTCGCTTCATCCCGCCAGCGTGTGGTATCCGAGTCAAACCCATCCATTTCATAATTATGTTGTCCGTAAACAACCTGTTTCCCGGTCAGTTGGCGCAAGTTATAAAACAAAGCTGCCGTCCGTTCAGTTGCGCCTGAATCAACCAGCATCTGTCTGGTTTCTGTCAGCAAATTCCTTTGCGGGGGAACACAGGACAGGATGCAGACCACAGTAGCAATGTATATTCCAATTCTTTTCATTGATAATCTATTTGAATGATATCTGATGCCTCACTTTCACAATCCCACCGTGATACGGAAGTCAGGCGATAATAATAAGTCCCTTTTAAAGGAGTTCCGTCAAAATCGAATCCATTATCGGCAAAGGTGCATGTATTTCCAGCTACAAACGTCACAAACGTACCTGCCCCGACTGCAAAATCGGGAGTCTTAGCACGATAGATGCGATACATTTCCGCATTCTCCGTACAAGTCCAGTACATACGGTTATTATCGATTTGTTTTACCACCGGAGGTATCGGTTTATCATTCCCCTGTACTCCCGTCACCACTACCGTATGATTCCGGAACGGAGCAGAGGCCGGATAAAAGGAGGTATTGTGAGAATCGGAAACAGAAATATAGTATTCTATTCCTTCTTCGGTAATCCCGGAAGCAGGCAACGTCAATGTGAAGACAGCTCTGACCCGGCGTTCAAACGGCAACTCTTTCCATACTTTATCTCCCGGTTTCCGATAGTGAAGTGTTCCGGATACAACTTCGGGCAACCGGTCTTCAACCACAGAAAACCGGATATGTAACGGAACTCCCTTCATTACGGAAGTCACCGGAGAATTAATAACAATAACCGGTGCTTCACGATCTGCATTTCCAGCCGGACACCGGGCAGGTATTCCCAAAGGACTCTTATGCCCTTCAACATCCACCGTGTACACCGAATAGACAGCAACTCCATGAAATATATCCCGATAGCATGTCACACCGGCTGCCAATGTATCAATTTCTTCTCCATTACGACAAACAACAAAAGCCTTTGCCGCCGGTTCTTCATTACGCCAACTGACCAATGCTCCCTCACGGGTTCCCTTGGCTGTGATATGCGAAGGTGCCTGTACCCGCTGTTGCTTACGAAGTTGATTGATTTTCGCTACATAATTCTGTTTGACAAATCTATTCTGAGTACTCATGATATTCCCGTAGGACGAAATATCCTCGATACGATACAGGAAGCTGCGCGCCCATTCATCCATCTTTCCGGGTAAATCATCCCACCGATAAGTTTCAAAACCGGCATTCAACGCAATGTGGCAAGCAGCACCCTGAATACGCGCGCGCAACCGGGAAAGACGCAACCTCTGAAGTGCATCCGGAGTAACCGCCATACAACTATCAATGGTTTTCAATTGTGCTTCAGCTAATTTTTCCGCCCCGGCTATCACATCAAAAGGTTGAAAACGAATATACAATGTATGAATACCTTTCAATCCGCTCATCGGAACCGTCAGCGTTCTCCAAGATTGCCACCCTTCCGTATTCTTTACCTCAAACCGGGCGATAACAGGGCCTTCCAGACGGTCCAGACAAACAGTGGCAACCCCACCCGAAGATGCAGAAGCGACCCGAACGGACATCCGCTCAGGACTATTACTAAAATCAACCGCAGGATACTCCAACCAGTCATCCGCCATAATATACCCTACACACTCACCACCTTCATCACAAGGGGCATTTTGGGTACCTTTCTTCTCTTTGTATCCGGTAGCTTCTATCTTTACGGTTTCTCCATTTTTCCCGATAAAAGCCATCGAACGAAGGTTCATCAACGGATAAGTATGCACCACCTGATTAAATCCGGGTGTTTCCTGACACTCGCCAAAGTCAGTGGCAAAAGGCTCGTTTTGATTGATAATACCGGTAATGGCATCGGCTGCATTTTTCCCGTAACTGGCACATGCAAAATCCCGATATACCTTCTCCGAAGAATCCAGTACTTCACGCTTATACCAGGGGGCCTTACTGATATACCACATTTTAGGAGAAATAGCATCGGCCAGTCTCCACGTCAGTGCATAAAAACCATTCATATTGGGAGAAGCATCTCCAAAGGCCCGGATGGTTTCCGAAAGATCCACATTATAAGGATAGTAATATTCAGAACTGTTAAAATCCCGTTCCAACCAGGGACATCCCCAGTATTCACGACTGCCATACACACTTCCCGGTTCGAACGCTGCCGAATAATAAGATATGGGAGCACAAATAACATCTTCGGGCAGACTATTCACTGATTCCGGGGTCAGCCCCCACCCCGATACAGCTATACGGGTAGAAGGCGACATCCGCTTCATCTCTTCATAGAATCCATCAAAAACTCTCCGCCAGCGGGCATAAAAAGCTTCATTCTTCTGACCCTCAGACTGGAAACAAAGCAGATAATCCAGTTCCGGATATTCACAGGCAATTTCTGTAACCTGTGCCTTAATTACTTCTCTATTATCCGGCTCAGTCTGATATTCCGGCAAGAGGACATCGATATCCAATCCTAAGCCTATTTTCACACCACGCAAATGTGCATAGGCGATCACCTTGCGGAATATAGTTGCTCCTTTCTCTTTGATCTGGCTATTCGTCAGTGTTTCATTATGTAACCCATAATCAGCTCCAAAATCATAATCATCATAAATCCCGGATGCTCCAAAAAGATATTCATTGACATCCCATCCGGGGCAACACCATCCGTGTCCGGTCTTTATGGTAGGCATCCATCCACGTGACAAATGACCTTTATACTCAAAATTATGAAACAATTCATTATGCCCGCAAAACCCGTTATAGTTATGAATCATAATAAAATTCATCCGCATCCGCGCAGCCTGATCTATGATGTAACGCCAATCATCCCATGAGTAAATCGTAGCCGATTGCGGAAAATTAGTCCAGGGAAGAAATCCGCGAACGGTCATTGTCGGCGTACGTTCATCCCGGATAAACGGTAACTTTGTCTGCGGCTTTTTTTTATCGGGATACACATCCCCGTTCATATAGAAACGCATTCCTAAATGATCCTCCAATAACCCATATACGCCATAAAGCAGTCCACTGGCATCCGCACCGGCAATAACCACCAGTTGCCTGCCTTTTTCCTTCACTGTCCGAATGACATACCCCTGTGCTCCGGGCACTGATGCCAGAGCCAGCACTCCATTGTCTTTCCAAGAAGTCATCAACGGATGATCCAGTCTTGTAAGCACAAATTCCGTTTTCCTGTCCGGCACCTCTCCATGTCCGACAGATAATAGCCGCCCGGACAACTGATAGTAATATCGTTGAAGCTCTGCTGCCGCATATTCTTCGACCGGTGTACCCGAAGTAACCAATAAAATCTGTGCTTTGATTGTCGATGCTGTCATTGCCAGAATCAAAACAGCCAGCAGGTGATATGCCATTCGTCTCATTTCTATTTTATTTTATTTCCCAGATAAGTTTTAAGTTCATTGTATTCACGCCACACACGCTGGTTCAAAGAGCTAAGAACGCCCAGTTCTCCACGTGAATGAACCCGTTTCACATAAGTATCGAACATCTCTTTGATTGGTGCTGAAAGCAATAACCGATATGCATCCGCATATTCCTGTGAAGCATCTATTTTCTCACCTTGCGCTTCTTTCTTCTTTAAGGTAAAAGCAGGCATCATAGCCTGATCCACCTCTCCCAAGAGAAGTTCAAAACGAAACATTGCTATGAAACGTTCCAGATTATCCCGCTGCTCCCCTTTTAACTTTTTCAATAATGATTCTCCGGAAGACACCAGTTCTTTCCGTATCCGCACATTATTTTCGTCCAGCAGTCCCCATTCCGGAGTATAGGCGTAAAACTCCGGCGAAGGCACATTCCCCTGAATTTGTTTCCGATCCATTCCGGCAAGCAACGGGGTCATTTTTTTAGCCGCATCTTTTCCGAACTCCTCGGTCAGAAATCTGTCATACAACTGCTCCACACTTTCTTTGGCATCTTTATCCGAAGCAAAATGGGCAAACGTTCGGAAATTAAAACGAGGTTCCTCCGTACGCCAGTGGATAGCAACCACTCCGTCCAGATTCTGTTTAGCGGCAAGTTTCACATGTTCACGCATCATATGGACCCTTGGCTGAAAATGCCACAACTGGTGATCGCCTTCCAACCAGGGAACTGCCCATACATTACGGTTCCGGGCAATCTCTCCCAGAAACTCCAGTTGTGGACTTTTCCCCAGATCCGGATTGAGACAACTGAAAATAATATCTTTGGGCAAAGCTCTGTCCAATCCTTTCAGCAATGAAGGTAACTGATGCCCTCCTCCCCAGCCACCAAGGATCAATTTGGCATGCGAACCCTTTGATTTCAGATAATCATAAGTCAGTTTCATATATTCCAGCGCCCACACTCCGACAAAACGGGCCGATGAATCGGCCGCTTCCTCAAAGAAGCTTTCATTTTCCCGATAAGCACGAGCAAAAGGTACATTCCTCAATGCTTTCTGAGTATCGACTCCCATAAACGAATGTTCATTCAGCCACATCCAGATATAATCAATATCCGGATAAGCTTTCAGGATATCATCAATTGCAGCATAATGTATCTCGGCTGCTATCTGGCTTTTCGGATTCGGAATCATATTCGATTCACCCGGCCAATAGAAACAGTCTCCGGCTACATTCAAAGAAAAGTATTCGGGAGGAATCACTCCGAATTCAAATCCCATAGCCATACGAATTCCCCGTTCATGTGCCATTTTCAATACATCACGCATCAGCCCCTGGGCCTTTTCGTAATGCTCCCGGGAAGAGTACGAGGTAACCGAACCGTCGTTACCGAAAGCTTCTGCCCCTGCAGGTAAGTGGAATGCTTTTCCCGTATCATAAGCAAAGTCTTTCACAGCCATCGGCAGATAGCCCCAACGTGCAGTCAGAGAATTATCAAAACAGGCTCGAGGAAGAATATTCTTATATTCTATTTTTATCATAGGTTCCACATAAGTGGCATAACGCTCACCCCCCCCCGTATAATTGTGGAAACCAATGAAGTTGATACCATTTTTCCGACATTCATCCAGATAATTCCGATAATCTGACAAGTTCCATGAAGTAGGTCCTGACAAGAAATTATGCCAGGGAAGTACCCCCCTGATATTAAATTTCTCCTGTGCCTGTATCCCCAGACAGAAGAACAAACCGATAAACAAATATTGAATTTTCCGCATTGTCATTCTTTTTTTATTCATATTGCGGAGTGAGTTAAAAAGAGGGATAGTTATAAGAAAACTGCCCCTCTTTTACCAACTCTACCCTACATCAGGCAGTCAATAAACTACCTTTCACTAAACACACCTTAATCTTTGGGAACAATACGGAAATTATCAAAGCAGATATCCGTATCTTCCGCCAACCCATTACCCATTATTTGTAACATAGAAGTATTAGGCAAATCTCCCTTCCACATATCTGCTAAATCAATCGTAACTGTTTGCCATTCACCATTTGTCTTAAAAGGTAAACTTGGAGAGAAAGGAGCCCAATCATAGTTTATTTGTTCAAAATAGAAACGAATTAATCTTTTTGTCAAAGGCACCAGTGTACATACTTCAAACTTAAACCAATAGCCTTGTGGGTTTTCCAATACTTCCTGCCAATAAGTCACATTTTTCTGCGCAATCCCTGTAAAATCATTCCATGCCCAATCATCGGCATCGTCTTTACTCAGTTTAAAATGCGAGTATTGACCGCTATAAGGTTTAGGTTCAGGACCAGACGATACATAATTCGTACCACCGCCCCAGCCATCATACGGATCAAAATCACAAAGCATATTTCCCTTTTCCATGTATTTTCCAGATACAACAATCTCACCTTCTATCGGACTAATTAACCGAATTTTGCTTCCAGGAACAGCATCTTCAGGCAACTGAAAATAGATGGTATCAGCTGTAGCTCTGGTTATCACCATTTCTTTGTCACCAAAAAATAGTTTTCCGGATTCTGGAGTAATTCCATAGATATCAAAGAAATCTCCCACAACTTTCATTGTTTCACCTGCTGGAGTAAACTCATTATACATACCATCAACTCTTAAATCCGGAATAAAGACCGAAACAGGAGTAGTTACCGTTGCTTGGTCCGACATCAGTGTTATCAAGTTATTTACTTCTCCAGGAATAGTTCTTGGAACAGAAAAAGTAATCTCTTTAGGTGTAATATATGCATTATCCAAATCGACCACAACATCATTAATCAGAAGACTATTCACTGCATTGAGCCCTGAGCCCTGCACAATAATATATTGCCCTAAATCAACTTGTTCTATGGCTTGCTCACGATCGGACACCGCAGACACCCGGGTGATAGCCAAAGGAGCATATTCCACTTCATCGTCTTTACATGATGTAAACAGCCCACAGCCCAGAATCACCCATGCTAATAAAATATATCTAAATGTTTTCATTGTATCTTCAGTTTTAAATGTTACGAATATATTCATTACCATCCCGGATTGTTGACATCAATCTTGTCATTAGAGTTTACCTCACTGGTAGGTATCGGATAAAGAAGATTCCGCTCCAAACGACGCTTAGTCACGTTATGCTCATCCATATCGATAGCATTCATCACATCCAGATAGATCCCCCAACGGAAAAGATCGTAACGGCGATCTGCTTCATAAGCCAATTCACGAGCCCGCTCTTCGAGCACAGCCGAACGGAATTCATCTTGATTCATTCCGGAAAATGGAGTAGCATTAGCACGTGTACGAATCCTGTTTATTTGTCTGTAAGCTTCAGCATCCGGACCAGCATTCAGTTCATTGACTGCCTCAGCATAAATCAACATAATATCCGGCAGGCGAAGTAACGGGAAGTGAAAATCACTTTTTTCCTGTTTACGATCCGAGACAAATGTAAATTTAGTAAGCTTTGCCAAAGTCCATCCGGGACCTTCATGATAAACTTCAGTACCGTCAAAAGCATTTCCCTGGCTATCGTAAACCTCCTTATTCTCTACTTTATCAGCATACCAACGAGGATAATAGTTATAAATGACTTTTCCATTAGATATACCATCCGATGCATATCGATGAATAACTCCGTCAACAATACGTTTATCTTGCTCTTCGAAAAGCAGATACCAGTGATCGCGCATACCATACCAGTTACCATCCATGGTACCGTCTTCTTTAAAGATACCTACATAATCCTGACAAATAGTATTTCCAAAATCTTTATCACCACTGATAGCCTGTGCCATCCAAATATGTTCTCCCTTATTACGATTACCGATAGTCCATACATCCATATAATTATCAAATAAGGTATATTCGTTTATCACCTCCCATGCTTTATCACGTGCCAACGCATAATACTTAACCGGATCAAATCCCTCATAACCAGCAACAGTTTTCGCAATATGTGTGATAGGCTGTGGTTCAAATACATTCGGATCTCCTCCTTTAACCACAATAGGTACACCTGCCATCGCACCGGAAGCCATGGTAACATATACTTTTGCCAACAAAGCCTTTGCAGCTCCGCTTGAAGCATGTCCCACCACAAAACCTGCATCATCTTTTGAATACATGCCTTCAGCTTGTTCCAGTAACTCAATGATATGTGCATATACATCCGGAACCGATGCACGAGGTTGGCTCATAGCTTCCCCTTCCGAAATAGACTTCCGGAAAATAGGTACAGGACCATAATTTCTCACCAAATTAAAATAAGCCCATGCTTTGAGGAAACAGAGTTGAGCCAAAGCATCCTGTTTACTTTCTTGACTCAGATTATTCATCGCCGAAATTTTGGATATACTCAGATTTGCACGATGAATCAATGTATAGCTACCTTGCCATAAATGGTCTATTCCCCAAAATCCCAGCGGATTACCAGCTCCCACATTACCAAATGCCCATGACGCACCCGATGCATAGTCACAATCCATATTGGTCAGATAAAGATAAGATCCTGGAGCGATAAAACTAGTGATCACTGTATTATAAGTTCCTGTTACAAGCTGTGAAGCTGCACTTTCACTGTCGCCCAACTGCTCAGGCGATACGAAATCATAGGCCTTTTCATCCAGTAAATCATTGCATGAACATGCCAATAAGACTGTCCACAACAATAAAAACGATTTAAATATTATTTTTTTCATGACTTTTCTTGATTTGAGTTAAACATCAAAATGTACATTGTAAACCAAATGAGAAAGTGCGACTGCTTGGATACGAGAATAAATCTACACCACGGCGAGAGGCATCACTTCCGAAAGAGTTCACATCCGGATCATACCAGCTATATCCCGAAATGGTAAATACATTACTAACAGAAGCAAACAGATTGATCGATTCGATTCCTTCGAATGGAGAAACCAATTTATAACCCAGATTAATATTCTTCATTCTCAGATAAGATCCATTTTCCACATAGCGATCCGATAACTTCATCGTTCTTCCATAACCTGCATATGCTTTCGGCCATTTGGCATTCTCCCGATTCTCGGGTGTCCAACGGGATTCATATATATTTTGAGGAATATTACCAATGCCACTCATAGTCACTTCAAGCAAGTTTGCATTAAAAATATCACCTCCAACACATCCCTGCAGGAAGAAACTCAAAGAGAAGTTTTTATAATTAAAATTGTGGTTCATACCAAACGTAAAGTCCGGATTCGTATCACCAATTATCTGACGATCGGCATTCGTAATACCAGCAACTCCATCAAAATCCTTATACTTCACCTCACCTACCATCGCTTTACATATAGCCTCTGACTGCTCTGCATAAAACGGATCAGCTCTCACCTCAGCTATATTATCATAAAAGCCGTCTTCCACAAATCCATAAATGGTTCCGATCGGCATTCCATTACGTTGCAAGAACACATTATCAGCCTTACTCCATCCCTGGGCGAACTGATCGCCTGGAAGACCACTGATTTTATTACGATTAAAAGAAATATTAGCATCAAAATCCCAATTGAAATTCTTCCCAGTGATTGCATAAAATTTTCCCGTAATTTCAAGACCTTTATTGGTTACGTTACCAAAATTTGTCGTCATATTTGAAAAACCTGTACTTTGGGGTATCTGTATATTCTGTAACAAATCAGATGTTTTCTTATAATACAAATCAATAGTCAGATTAATTCTATTCTGGAAGAAACCCATATCCACCCCCACATTATACTGGCTGGTAGTTTCCCATTTCAGGTCCGGATTGGCCGGTCCTCTCCAAGTCAAATTGGCGAAGCCACTGGCAAGTGCACCGTTAATTGGATAATTAGCCACAGTCAGATAGTCACGGGTAGCATATGCCCCAATCGCCTGATTACCTGTCTGTCCGTAACTTGCACGGAATTTCAGATTACTAAACAAATTCAGGTCCTTAATAAACTGCTCTTCCGATGCTCTCCAGGCAATAGCACCCGAAGCAAAATTCGACCATTTGTTACCCGGTGCAAACTTACTGGAGCCATCCCGACGGAAAGAGGCAGTAAACAGATACTTATTCATCAGGTTATAGTTAGCACGTCCCAGAAAGGAGACCAAAGAAGTCATTCCACGTCCGCTGGTCGGCTTCTGAGGATTCACAGCAGCACCCATATCAAAGTCTTCTGTCAAGTCTTGCGGAAATCCGGTAGCTACCATTGCTTTGTTACCATAATCCCCTCTTTCATAAGAGAAAGCCGCAACCACATTCAGCAAATGATTCTTGTTGAAAGTCTTATTATAAGTTGCCATCGTTTCAAATACCAGATTCTTCGACCAATTATCAGCTTTCGAAGCATAGCCGTTTGTCGGATCTTTACCTTCCACCGTCTCTCTGTTATAGTACACATCACGTTCGTTTATATTATAGGAGAAACCCACATTCTGACGAACTTTTAGATCTCTATACGGAGTAATTTCTACGAAGGAAGAAGAAAAGAAGCTATTCGTTGTCAGCTCATCTTTAGCGGCACGTGTATATACATAAGGATTTGAAGAGAACCAATTCAGCTGAGCATTATTCGTTTCATCATTCAATGGAGCAGTAGCCGGATAAAACAAAGTACCACGAATAATACCGTCACTGACAGAGTTTGTCTTAGCAAGTTTATTCAATGAATTAGTAAAACTCATATTCGTGCCTATTTCAATCCATTCGTGTACTTTACGCGCCACATTCGCACGAAATGTATATCGTTTGTACCCTGAATTATGAATGATACCACTCTGATCCAGAATATTACCGGAAATAGCATAATACCCTTTATCATTCGAACCGTTTACGCTCAGATTATACTCTTGGGAGAACGCTGTTTCAAACACTTCATCCTGCCAGTTTACACTCGGATATGCGCCATTCCGATAATCTTCCGGTCCCGGAGAATAAACCGATTCACCGGTATTCGGATCCACCATAGAAGTACCCGGATAGGGAATAAGTTCTTTAGCATTTTCGTATTCATTGAACATTTTTGTGGCTTCATTCCTATACATCGCATATGCATATCCATCCAACATATCCAATTTTTTCACTACTTTCGATATTCCGAAATTAGCACTGAAGCTGATATTGTCTTTTCCCTTCGCACCACGCTTGGTGGTAATCAACACCACTCCGTTCGCACCGCGTGATCCGTAAATAGCCGTAGCTGAAGCATCCTTCAGGATCTCAATAGACTCGATATCCGACGGATTAATCGTCGACAACGGATTGGCCGTCTGCATCATACCATCTTTACCTGTTCCGGGCATTCCACTACTGGTAAAAGGAATACCATCTACAATGTAAAGCGGTTCTGTAGAAGTTGAAAACGAGTTCGCACCACGAATCTGAATACTCACGCCTGCTCCGGGAGCACCATCATTCTGGTTGACCTGCACACCTGCAATACGCCCCTGAAGTCCCTGGTTGATACTAATCGGATTGGTTTTCATCAAGTCTTCGCTTTTGATACTGGTGACCGATCCTGTCAAGTCACTCTTCTTCATTGTACCATAGCCTATGACTACCACCTCATCCAGCAGTTCAGTATCTTCCTTCATTGTCACATTGAGTATTTTCTGTCCGGGTTTTAAAGTAATCTCCTGTTCTTTATACCCCACACACGAGAAGACCAGTACATTCTTGCCACTCGGAACGTTTACACTGTATTTACCGTCCACATTGGCAATAGAACCGGTTCCGGCACCTTTGACCAGTACATTGGCTCCAATCAATGGAGATCCATCGTTAGCATCGGTGATTACGCCTGTAACAATGGTTTGCTGAGCCATCATATGGCTGCTCATCAAGAGCGCCATCAGAAACAACATCATGTTCTTCATACTATTACACTGATTTAAAATGATTAATTTTGTGATAATGCAAAAATAGAGTCAACCGGGAGAACAAACAAGTATGATTTTATCATTCACTTATGCAATTCAGACAAACACTCTTTATTTCTTTTCTGCCTTCAATGCATCCGTTATTCTACCATAGTTTATCTAAAAGACGAAATCGAGACTTGTTTTATCCCAATATCGGAGAACTTTCTCAAATGTAAAATTAGTGCAGTTATCATTAACAATCCAGTATTATTTTATCCGATAGTGATACAATCAGCACACCCTTACATCAGAGAACAAGTACATAAAGAAATTACCTTCAAACAATCTTTCCTTAAAAAAACACTACTACCTCAGAACCTGTAAAAACCAACCTTATTGTATCTTAACCTCAAAACCTTTCGTAACACCCTTTGCCAGTCCCGGTTGTCCGGAACCTATAAACAGCGTATACTTTCCGGTAAGCATCCTCCAGTTTCCATTTTCCCAGACCGACAACTCCCGGGGAGGTATATTAAATTCAACTCTCTTCTTTTCACCCGGAGCAAGTTTCACCTTTTTAAACGCTACCAATTTTTTCAACGGATATGTATAGACAGGAGTATTTTCTCTGGAAACATACACCTGGACGACTTCTTCTCCGGTCCATTTACCGGTATTGGATAATTCAACCGAACATTGCAACGTTGTGCCCGATTTCAAGGTATCATTTCCTTGTATACCATCGAACCCAAATGATGTATAACTCAACCCATGACCGAAACCATATAAAGGATCTTCCTTCATATAACGATAAGTACGCCCTTTCCACATATCAAAATCCAGGATATCCGGCAACTGATCTTCTGCCCGATAAATAGTCATAGGTAACTTACCCGATGGATTTTCGTTCCCAAACAATAAATCGGCCAGGGCTCTACCGGCTTCCTGCCCGGGGTACCAGGCCTGCATAATCGCCGGTATATGCACATCCGCCCATTCAGAAGTTAGCGGATTTCCCGAATGGAAAACCAATACGCTCCTCGGGTTCACTTGATAAATAGCTTTCAGCAGTTTCTCCTGTTCTTCCGGTAAATAAATAGAAGTCATATCATGATTCTCTCTTGCCATTTTTTCATCACTTCCCAAAGCTACAAGCACCACATCGACTCCTTTTACCGCAGCCACAATAGAATCCCTGGAAGCTCCTATACCGTTCAAATAGTTGACTTTTCCTCTTTTACCCATCAAATCTTTCACCCCTTTCAAAAGTGTAACCAAATAAGGAGGCTGTCCACTATATCCACCTAAATAATTATGATCGGCAAACGGGCCTACTACAGCTACCGATTTAGTCTTCTCCTTACTTAAAGGCAACAGATTTTCATTTTTCAATAGCACAACCGACTTGACAGCCGCTTCATAAGCAAGTTCCGCAAACTTCTTGCCGGCCAATAGCTTCTTATCGTAATGATTATAAGGCACAAGTTCCATCGGATCAAATTCTCCCAACTTAAACCTCGCGGTCAGCACCCGCGTTAAAGCCTGATCAATAGTAGCTTCCGAGATTAAGCCCTGTTTCACTGCCTGAACCAATTTCTCTTTATATGTAGTGCCACATTCCAAATCACACCCACTGTTAACACCCAGCGCTGCCGCTTCCTCCAACGAATTCACGACCCTATGCTGCCAATTCATCACCCCAATGGCCCCGCAATCAGAAACTACAAATCCGTCAAATCCCCACTCTTTTCTCAGCACTTCACCGAGCAGCCAACGGGAGCCACTGGGAGGCACACCGTTAAAAGCATTATAAGCCGTCATTACCGACTGCACGCCTGCCTCTTTCACGCAAGCTTCGTAAGCCGGAAAATAATATTCATACAACTGTTTCGTCGGTATTTGCGAAGAGCTGGAAAAGCGATTGTTCTCTTCGTTGTTAGCCACAAAGTGTTTGATTGTTGCGACAGTTTTCAGATAAGCCGGATGATCACCCTGTAGCCCCTTCACAAAGGCTACTCCAAGCCGTGAAGTCAGATACGGATCTTCACCATAAGTCTCTTCATTTCTTCCCCAGCGCGGGTCACGAGCCATATTGATAGTAGGCGACCAGTAAGTGAGCCCCTTTCCTATTTCCAGATATTTCAGTCGCGCCTCCGTAGAAATAGCAGAAGCCACCCGCTTTACCAATACCGTATCCCAGGTAGAAGCCAGATTAATAGCCTGTGGAAAAACAGTCACTTCACCTGCACGAGCCACTCCATGAAGACATTCATTCCAATAATTATAAGCAGGAAGGTTCAGCCTGGGGATGCTATCACTTTCGCTCACGAGTTGAGATGCCTTCTCTGCCAGTGTCATCTGTTGGATGAGTGTTTTCACGCGAACGGCAATCGGTTGCGACAAATCTCCGATAATCCTCTCTTTCACACCGCGGACTTCCACTTTTCCTCCTGCATTAAAAGCCGGACAATCCTCACACCCTCCATTGTCTTGAGCTCTCAACATTATACCGGCAGAAAGTAGAATCCCTATTATTACTATTTTTGTTTGCATGTCTTTCATATTCTATCTCCACTGTTTTTAGTTCATACGCTTTTCAATAATGCAAAATTATCGGGATTCCATCAAACCATCCAGTATTATTTTATCCATTCATAATACAATTATTATTTTGATAACTTATATTGCTTTATAAATCCATTATCTTTGCACATAGTTAATCCTCAAATACTCCAGAATATGATCAATCCTATTTATTCAGCAGATAAGGCGAGATACTCCGGTGGAATGAAGTATCGCCGTTGTGGCAAAAGCGGTATACTGTTACCGGAAGTTTCCCTGGGCCTCTGGCATAACTTCGGTGATGTAGATACATTAGCCAATAGCCTTCGAATGGCTCACTTTGCATTCGACAAAGGCATCACACATTTCGACCTGGCTAATAACTACGGTCCCTCTTATGGCTCAGCCGAGGAGACGTTCGGGCTAATCATGAAGAAATCCTTTATGCCCTATCGTGATGAGCTATTCATATCCACCAAAGCCGGACATGATATGTGGGAAGGTCCTTACGGGAACTGGGGCTCCCGAAAATATCTGATGAGCAGTCTCAACCAGAGTTTAAAACGCATGAATCTGGAATATGTAGATATTTTCTATACCCACCGTTACGATCCCGAAACTCCACTTGAAGAAACTCTTCAGGCACTCGTCGACATTGTCCGGCAAGGTAAGGCCCTCTACATCGGTATTTCCAAATACCCCAAAGAAAAAGCAGAGTTTGCCTACCGATATCTGGAAGAGCGAGACGTGCATTGTCTCCTCTATCAGGGACGATATAACCTGTTTAACCGTGAACCGGAAGCACAAGGTATCCTCCGGCAAGCCCAAGAGAACGGTACCGGCTTTATCGCCTTTTCTCCTCTGGCTCAGGGTCTGCTCACTAACCGGTATCTAAATGGAATTCCTGAAGATTCAAGGATAGCCCGCGGAGGTTTCCTGAAAAAAGAACAACTGACCGATCAAGTATTAAATAAAATCAAAGCATTGAATGAAGTGGCAGGCAGTCGCGGACAAACCTTAGCCGAAATGGCATTAGCCTGGATATTGAAAGATGATCTGGTAACCTCCGTCATTATCGGCGCCAGTTCCGTCAGTCAACTGGCAGACAACCTGAAAGCGACGGAAAACTGTAAGTTCAGTCCGGACGAGCTGCAACGTATCGGGAGCATTCTTCAATAAACTCTTTTTCATCACAGATTAACAGATCACACAGATGTGTAATATTCAGATTATCATGTGGTATTTAGAGTCAATCCACGACCCAACAATCAATATTCCTTGTCTTCGAGCTAAAGTTCACTCCTGCCTTTAGCAGTTGACGGGGATCATTGGCAAACGGAGCGGCATATTCCTTTTCTTCTATCTGTTTCAAAGCCTCTTCCGCACTCCCGTCAAATTTGAACTCCATCACATAAATGTATCGTTCTGTCTTCAAAACCATATCGATGCGCCCGTTAGAAGTATGATACTCCGCCTGGACATAAAAACCAAGTAACTTATAAACAATAAAAAGAACATTCTGATAATGCAACTCCAAGTCACGTACCAGTTCATAAGGAGTATCGGCGAAGAAACTTTGCAGACGGCGAAAGAAAGCATCACAATCTCCCTGTTCCACTTCAGAAACGAACCTGGTTATATGAAACCCTGTTTGTCCTTTATCAATATTTGCATAAAAAGGAAGTAAATATCTGATAAATCCTTCCTCTACTTCCCGATTGGGAAATCCCAGATGGTAGATATCAAAACGTTCATCATACCCTTTTATCGTCAGATAGCCACTCTGATAAATCACCGGCAGAGGATTCTTCGAAGTAGAATCTATGCAATTCAGTATATCCGATGTCGCCTCATCGTGCGCCAGCTGTTGCAAGTCATATTTATCACGCAGTAAAAGTTTTACCAAATAAGACGGAGTACCTGTTTCAAACCAGTAACTGCCAAACTTCATCTTATAAAAAGTATTCAGTATACTGAACGGATTATATAAACCGATAGAATTTTCCGTGAAATGATAACCATCATACCGTTTCTTCAGCTCCCGGCAAGCATCTTCGTACGACATCTTTTGATATTTCGCCAACTGGCGAATTTCCGGTTCCAGATAATGATGGATTTCCTTTTCTGTAATTCCACACAACTCCACATAAGGTTCGTCCATGGAGATATCGTTCAGATTATTCAGGTCACTAAACACACTTACCTTACCAAACTTGGTAACTCCCGTCAAAAGGGCAAAGCGGATATACCCGTCCATCGTTTTCAGCACAGAATAAAAACCTTTCAGTGTATCACGATACTTCTCTCCCAACTCCTCATTACCGATAGCCTGCAACATCGGTTTATCATATTCATCAATCAAAATCACCACCCGCTGCCCCGACTGTTCACAGGCACGCTGTACAATACCCTTGAAACGCAAAGGAATAGAAGTTTCAGAAGGAGCAGTCCCGTACACCATTTCCCATTTAGCCAACGTATCGTTCAATATCCGATCCAGGCTTTCGGGCGTATCATACTTTTCCGTGTTCAGATCCAAATGTAAAATCGGATATTTTATCCAATCTTTCTCCAACTCCTCCATAGCCAAACCACGAAACAAGTCCTTTTTCCCTTGAAAATAAGCTTCAAGAGTAGATATCAGCAGACTCTTGCCAAAGCGACGGGGACGGCTCAGGAAATAATATGAACCCGTTTTTACCAATCTACAGACTAATGCAGTCTTATCTATATAAAGATAGCCTTCCCTACGTATTTTCTCAAAGTTCTGTATCCCAATCGGGTAAAGTTTAGCCATAACACATTTCTATTAATCGTTTCACTCACAAATATACAAGATTATTCTTAATTATCGGTTTTGCTAACCATAATAATAAGTGCCGGTATCCATTCCTCCGAACAGATACCGGCATTTATTTTTTCAACCGAAACGATCGGTCAGTTATCAGAGCAGTCCCTGCCCTCCTATCACTCCGGCAATGGCGCTTGCCACAGCTATGATCACCTTTAAAAGGATATTCCAGCTATTCTTCTTCATCTGTTTATCTGATTAAACTTATTATGCAGTCGGATCATCCACAATGTCTCCATCACCATTTCCAGAGCCATTACCGCCCGAAGTGCCGATACTGCCTATCTTCTGAAACTCAACACCCTGAAGCAAAGCACGGGTAATGCCAATAGCGGCAGGCCGGCTATATTCCGGTGTGAAGTGACAGAGAAGAGCTCCCACCTGGTTCGGATTGACATCCTCCTCTTTGTCTACTCCCCTCCCCCGGCTACGAGCCTTCATCGTAAAAGTACCCAACCCTTCCAGGCGCACCGTCTTACTGTTCAATAACTCGCTGCGCATTGCCGTCATTAAGTTCCGGACCACATTATGCACATCACCCGGGGTCAATGACGACTTCTCCGCAATCATCTCTGCCAGTTGCTGGGTGGACACCGTTTTACCTATCTTCACCAGATTCAAATGCCACTTCTTGTCACCGGCCTTAGTTGGCATGGTCGATTGCACTGCTTTATAAAATAAAGTCATATTCCTATATCTCCTTTTTTTAATGTTATTACTACTGATTTTATTCACATTTCGTTGATCAACATTGCAAAGGTGAACATTTACAGGAAGATGACAAAGGGAAATAGGGCTTCCGGAACCGATTCCTCAGGGAAAGTTACAAGTATCACATTCTCAGCAAATAAAAAAGAGAGTATCCTTTTTCGGACACCCTCTTCCCTACGCATCTGCTTCACATACTTTGCTATTGTTTGATTTCCCATATTATACCCGTTTGGGTACAAATACAATAAAAGGCTCCCACTTTTATACCCGATATGGCATAAAAGTGGGAGCAAAACAGAAATCTATACCTGTTGAGGTATATTTTCACTCATTCTATCTGATTACATCTATGACTTTCCTGATATTTTCATTAGAAGCTACTTCCTCCTATCTATTACATTTCTTATCTATTCCTTTATAAACTTCCGATAAGCCCCTTCCAGTTTTTTATCGTACTGATCCTGGGCATATCCGGGTCCATTGTACCTCCTGGTAAACCCAGCCCAGTCTTTCTGCTCCAGACAGGACTGTAGCCTAGCCAATTTCACAAACCCCGCAAAAGCTTCCAGTTGCTTATCTTCTCCGACACACATATCTTTCACCATTTCCTCCACACTGCCATACCCGCACATCGCATAGTTAAAGCCCATCACTTGAAACATTCCCCATGAAGTGGAAGCGTCAGCAGCTTCTTTATGTATTTCCCGGGCATTTTCCAGACGTTCATACTCTTTCATCCCGCCATAATAATGCCCCTTCTCCCATGTAGGATAAAGAATATTTTCATTGCCCGCAACATACTTCTCCGGATCAAGCCCCCGCTTCTTGAGTTCATGCCAAAAGATGTGCCCTTCGAATAAGATCACTGGTCGCCCCGGAGCCACAAAGCCCCCATACCCACCGGCCTCAACTGCCTGTACGGCTTTTACCACTGCCACCTCAACGCCAAACAAATCCGCCACACGCTGAAAATCATTTTCTGTTAAGTTTCCCATGATTAATTAGATTTATGCAAATAAAAAAATCTCTTCATAAACAGGAGGTACAACAGGCTCAACACCAATATGCTCCCTAATAAATACCCATATCTATACTCCCGCAATGCCAAATACCCTGCTACAACTGCGGCCTGCACCACCATATAGATCAGTGACACTACCGCGTGTGGTATCTTCAGTTCATTAGCCATTATCTGATACAAATGTTTCCGGTGAGGCATACTAATATTTTCATGTAGCAACAACCGATGTACGATCGTCAACACACTATCCACTCCGTACACAACAAGCAATACAAGCCAGCTGAAATCTTTAGTTTGAAGAATCAAACTCCCAATCAGGAACAGGACTACAAAAGCTATACTGACCGAACCCACATCACCGGCAAAGCATCTCGCTCTCTTACGGAAATTAAAGAAGTCAAACACCAACACAGAACAAATCATCGTATAAATAAAATCCTGTTCTGTGAAGGAGATCACTTCTGCATTCACATATGCCAAAGAAACCAAGATAACCAGCGAATACCCGCCCGTAATCCCATTGATGCCATCCATGAAGTTGTATGCATTGATAATCCCCGTGCAGATAATCAGCGCCACCACAATCGTCCACCAAGGTAGCGAGAATAGCCCCCACTGATAAAACATCAATGCCATAGCCGTGAAGTGAAACACCAACCGCAACCGTTGCGACGTCGACCGGATATCATCTACAAAGCTGATCACCGTTATCAGTGTCAGTGCTATCATAAACCAGGGATATGCCCATTCGCTTGTCAGGAAGAAGGCCAATGCTCCGAAGTAGAAAATAATCCCCCCACCCCGCAAGGTGATTCGTGTATGGCTACTACGTTGATTAGGCTTGTCAATGATGTTACATTTATCAGCCACTCTAAAATAAAAAAGTTCTGCAACGAATAGCAGAACTAAGATTATCAGATAGTACATAAATTATCTATTTCTATAAATCCAGTAAAACCATAATTGAATAACTGCAAAAGCTCCAATAATAATTCCTGCCGTAGCACCAATTATCGCAAAAACAGTCATTTATTTTATTCTAAAGTTCTCCAATACACTCATTGGTTTCCAGCCTAATTCCTTTATCGCTTTTTCATTGCTGAAAGTCAATGACTCAGTGATCTTCCGTAATTTGAGAGTATTTATCGGAGCTTTTTCGCCTAAAGCATCCCCTACTTTAGCCAAGCATTTGGCGAACCAATAAGGGACAGACAACGGTAAGCGCTTATTCAACTGTTTACAAATTAACCGTTCCAACTCTCTAAAATTAGGCTGATAAGTATCACAAACATTATAAATACCTCCTTTCTCGATCAGTAAAGGAACTAAGTTTGCAATATCCTGCACCATCAATACACTCTTACGGGCTCTTCCTACCCCAATACTCAAGTATCTACCAGTTTTTAGCCCTTTAATCATTGCTCCCAAATTTCCTGGAGGATTGGGTCCTGCTATTAACGAAGGACGAATTATACTTAACACCACGTTGTGCGAAGCACACCACTCTTCCAAATATTTTTCAGCCTCTATTTTACTTAAAGCATACGGAGTAGTACCATTTAAAGGATGTTCTTCGGTGATATTATCACCAAAGTCACAACCATATACAGCAACAGTACTTATAAAGATAAAAGCCTTGGGAATACCACTATTCTCTAATGCAGCACATAAATTCTTCGTTCCCTGTAAGTTTACATCAAAGAACAGTTTTTTCTCTTCTGCAGTTTTAGGAATAGAATGTGCTTTTCCGGCAGCATGCAATACTACATCAAATTGCTCATTCAGCACTGGAACATCTTGTGCGATATTTACTCTACAATTATCCTGAGAAGTTAAGCCAACAGTAATAATACAATATTTTTGCTCTAACAAACGGAAGATGTTATTGCCTAGAAATCCAGAAGCGCCTGTAAATAGTAATTTCATAAATAATCAACAAAACAACTGATAGTATTTATCTAAAATAAACTCTTTGGCAAACAGTGTATCAGCCATACATCTGGCATTGTTCTTTATAGAAGACAATGCATCTCTATGTTCATAAATTGATTCTAAAGCTTCCTTAAGAACTTTGGGATTACCAGGCTCAACAACCCAACCTAATTGGTATTCTCCCACACATAATGCAATTTCAGAGTTTGAATCTCCAATCATTAGAATAGGCTTTCCTGCTGCCATTATATTATATGATTTAGAAGGTACACCCAGCCCGTACATTCCATCAGCAAGAGTTACAATACCAATATCACATGCATTTAAGAAATCATTCTGCAATGAACGATCCATAAATCCAATCAATGAAATATTTGGTCTGTTTTTTGCAAAATCAGCAATTGTATTATACTTAGCCCCTCCTCCGATAAAAAGAAAATGTATATTAGGATTATCAAGCAAGGCTATAGCCTCCAACAAATTTTCAATTCCTTGAGCATGACCTAAATTCCCGGCAAACTCAAAAACAAATTTACCCTCCAGGTTCAACTGCTTAACCAAATTCGTTTCTTGTTTATCCAAAGAGTGCACTATTTGATTTTCAGCCCAGATGGGAATCAAAGTAACCCGTTCGGTAGTTCCTATTTTTGTAGCCAAAATATCACTCATGTCACGCCCTATAGAAATACACAAACGAGCTTTTGCATAAGCTTTATCAAAAATGATTTTCAGACACTTATATAAAATTGAATTTGCTGATATCTTATTTATTGCAACCAAATTCTCAGGAAAGATATCGTGAACAATAATAGAGTAGTTTATCTTTTTTCTCCATTTTACATAAGGCATCATCAAAATAAGAAAAGCCGGATTAGTAACAACTAATAAGTCATCTCCTGGCCGTACCAAAGATAGTAACCGAAAAAAGAGTTTATAGCTAGACAAAAATAAGCGCAAAACTCTTTTTATAAAATTATTCTTATCAATATCACCAACAAATACCCTATGGATAGAAACGCCATTACAAATTTCATTTTCAGGTAGCTTCGAAGTAACCTCTCCTACATTATAGGTAGATCCTGTGCATATTACATGCACATCTAGTCCCTTCAAGGCCAAGTGCTCTGCAATCTCCGTCATATAATAACCTGTTGAAGTTTTAACAGGATAATATATCTCAGAGATCAACCAAACACGCTTAGCTTTTATGGTATTATTCATGTAAACTTAGATTCAGTAATTATTTGCTCAAAAGACTTTAACTACTTTCTCCAAACCATCTTATTAATTACCCCCGTATAGCTTTGGATAATCTTCACTACCTTAGTCGATACATTTTCATCCACATAGTTGGGAACATCCAATCCAAAGTCTCCGTTCTGTTGCATCAACACTGCTGTATCTACAGCCTGCAAAACCTGATCTGTAGTAATTCCCGCCAGAATAAAAACACCTTTATCCAATGCCTCCGGTCGTTCGGTCGAAGTACGAATACATACAGCTGGGAAGGGCATTCCTTTTGAGCTAAAATAGGCACTCTCTTCCGGAAGTGTACCACTATCGGACACTACACAAAAAGCATTCAGCTGCAAGTGATTATAATCATGGAATCCAATAGGTTGATTTTGTATCACCCGACTATCAAACTTAAAACCTCTCGTTTCAATGCATTTCTTGGAGCGGGGATGGCATGAGTAAAGGATAGGCATATCATACTTCTCTGCCATTGCATTCACTGCATTCATCAGATGAAAGAAGTTAGCTTCGGTATCTATATTCTCTTCTCTGTGAGCCGACAATAAAATGTATTTTCCTTTCTCCAATCCTAGCTGATCGAGCACCATGCTTGCCTTGATACTTTCCAGATTAGCAGAGAGGACCTCAGCCATAGGCGAACCTGTGACGTAAGTACGCTCCTTAGCAGTGCCTTCCGAGTTCAGATACCGACGTGCATGCTCACTGTAACACATATTTAAGTCCGAGATATGGTCTACAATCCTTCTGTTGGTTTCTTCTGGCAGATTCTCGTCAAAGCAACGATTGCCTGCTTCCATATGAAAAGTAGGAATATGCAAACGTTTTGCAGAGATAACCGACAGACAAGAGTTCGTATCACCCAACACCATCACAGCATCCGGCTTCACTTCCACCATCAGCTGATACGATTTTGCCAATACATTACCCATCGTTTCACCTAAATCCTGACCTACCACGTTCAGATAATAATCTGGTTCACGCAAACCTAAGTCTTCAAAGAACACCTGGTTCAGCGTATAGTCGTAATTCTGACCGGTATGTACCAACACCTGATCAAAATAGGTATCACACTTCTTTATTACTTCGGACAAGCGGATAATTTCCGGTCTTGTACCTATGATTGTCATTAGCTTGAGTTTACTCATTATTCTATCGCAATTATACCGTTTCGAAAAATGTATCGGGATTCTGTGGATCAAAACATTCATTGCACCACATAAAAGTCACCATATCGGTGTCGCCCAAATTCTCAATATTGTGTGTATATCCGATTGGGATATCCACTACCTCGATTTTACTTCCCGATACCAGATACTCTATCACCTCAGCATCAGGTTCATCCATCTTACGAAAACGGATGACCCCTTGCCCACTCACTACCACAAACTTTTCATTCTTGGTGTGATGCCAATGATTTCCTTTGGTGATATGAGGTTTAGAGATATTTACCGAAACCTGCCCCCTATCAAGAGTACGAATGATTTCTGTAAAGCTCCCCCGCTCATCCACATTCATTTTTAATGGATAACTAAATTGATTGGTAGGCAGATAAGATAAATAAGTAGAATACAACTTTTTCTCAAACGCATTGCCCACATTGGGAACAGTTAGATTCACCCTGCTCGATTGGAAAGTATAAAGTAAATCAACAATTTCTCCCAACGTAATAGTGTGTACTGTAGGTACCGCACAATATTCCCCTACCCGATTCTCATCACCTGTCAATGCAGCAATCAATTCGTTTACCACATCGTCAATGTATACCAGGTTCATCACGACCGAACGGTCATTCACCTGTATATCCAGTCCGTGAGTTATATTGTGGCAAAATGTAGCGACTGCACTATTATAGTTGGGGCGACACCATTTCCCAAAGACATTGGGAAAACGATATATCAATACTTTCGCTCCCGTTTCCCGGGAATACTCAAGCAACAATTGTTCACCCGCCCGTTTAGAGGCTCCATAAGGATTATCCAAAGCGGCTTGTGTAGAAGAGGATATCATGATAGGGCAAGTATTTCCATGTCTCTTCAATGAAGCAAGAAGCACAGAAGCAAAACCAAAGTTCCCTTTCATAAATTCGGACTGATCCAGTGGACGGTTTACACCGGCCAGATTAAGAATGAAATCAGCCTGTCGGCAATAGTCATCCAATTCAGAAGGGTCACTATCTACATCATATTCAAAAATGACCAACTCGTTTCCGGACAAAGCATAATTTTTTACTTTACCACTTTGAATATTGCGCAGTTGGGATACAAGATTCCGCCCGACAAAACCTTTCGCACCGGTTACTAAAACTTTCATAAATAAAGAGGAATTAATTTATTTGATCTTGATTGCTATCAATTCTATTTTTCTTCAAGAGCCAGATCTTTACGAATGAAATCAAGTTTCAAGAGAAGTTCTTTCATTCCTTCAACATCAAGACGACGGGTATTATGAGAATGGTAATCATCTATTTTGGAGACCTCCTCACTTCCTTCCACAAAAAACTTATCATAATTTAAATCACGCGTATCACATGGGATACGATAATAATCACCCATATCCTCTGCTTTAGACATCTCTTCACGGGTAACAAGAGTTTCATAGAGTTTCTCACCGTGGCGGGTACCAATCACTTTGACATCCGCATTACTATGGTAAAGAGACTTTAATGCATCGGCTAATACATCCAGAGTAGCAGCAGGTGCCTTCTGAACAAACAAATCACCATTTTTTCCATGCTGAAAGGCATAAATCACCAAGTCGACAGCATCATCCAAAGTCATCATGAAGCGGGTCATGTTGGGATCTGTTATTGTTATTGGATTACATTTCTTAATTTGCTCTAGCCACAAGGGTATCACAGAACCACGGCTGGCCATAACATTGCCATAACGGGTACAGCAAATCGTTGTTCCTCCACAATTACCCAACTGACGACCTTTGGCGATAGCAACTTTCTCCATCATGGCTTTGCTGATACCCATCGCATTTATAGGATAGGCAGCTTTATCGGTAGAAAGTACCACCACATTTTTAACACCGTGAGCTATGGCGGAATCCAACACATTTTCTGTACCGAGAACATTTGTCCTAACCGCTTGTGTGGGAAAAAACTCACAGGAAGGGACTTGCTTCAGCGCAGCGGCATGGAAGATATAATCCACTCCATTCATAACTCCATCCACAGAGCGCTTGTCACGGACATCGCCAATGTAGAATTTTACTTTTGGGTTCTGAAGATAGTGACGCATATCATCTTGTTTCTTTTCATCACGAGAGAATATACGAATCTCCCTGATATCAGAATCAAGAAAACGACGTAAAACCGCATTGCCGAAAGAGCCTGTTCCACCGGTAATCAAAAGAGATTTATCTTTAAAAAGTGACATAATACTTTAATTATTTAATTTATAATTCCTATTGTTGTCTGTAATAATAGCCTTAAAATCTTCTTTTCTTCTCTGGATATCATAATAACTTAAGACCTCATCATTTGGAATCAATGAAGTAAAAGAAGCCAATTTTTTAGTTAAAATCGAAAACTCTTTATCAAAATCATTGTCTATATCAAAAAGAAGTTGATCTGTGTAGATAGGATTAGCCAAGCCCCCCCTACCCGAATGAATCAGAATATTGTTGGCACACAAAGCCTCTAAAGCTGCTAAGCCAAAACCTTCATACAATGAGAGCTGAAAATAATATTTAGAACGTTTTAAGAAAGCAATTTTTTCTTCTTCTGAGACTTCACCCACTAATTCAACAAATTTTTCTAAATCATATTCATTAATCAATGATTGAACCAAGGCAGTTCCCTCACCTTTCTTACCCATAATAATAAATCGGTAATCAGAAAATGAAGTTATCTTCTTCAATTCAGCAAAGATTCGCAATGCCTTATCCACCCCTTTTCGTCGCACATTCCCTTCCTCACCCATCCAGACAACCGTAGTAAATAGCTTCTCTTTCGGAACATCAGACATAAACTGTGCAGTATCAACCACATGTTCACTATAACTCAATCTTCTTCTAAAATGAAATACTTTTGCTATATTCTTTAAATCAGATTGAGATACAATAATACAAGAACTTGAGACCCAATAACAGAGCTTAAAAAATAGCACTTGAATCTTATAATTTCGGGTAGAGGCATAATTTTCATCTAAATTATCAATACCTCCAGTAAAATAGGTTCTTTTACCTAAACATTTAGCAAAAAATGAAGCAAAAAATGAATATCGATAAAAATAAGAGAACAAAATATCATATTCCCAAAACTTAAGACTGTCAACTATCCTATTGGATAAACAGACATCATAACCTAGATTCCTCAGCAGAGCAATATCTATCTGATAGAACTTTTGTGTATTCAACAATTCGAGTGATCTAACACTCGAATAAAACAAGATTTTTTTTTTCTTCATGTCTTATTCACCAGGAATTCCAACAATCGCCTTGCCTGATTTTCTGAATTTTTATTATCCAATATAAATTGTCTTGCATGCTTACCAAAGTCATCCAATTCATCCTGTCCCTTATTCCCCCACTCTTTTAACAATGTAGTAAGTGTTTCTCGTGAATGGTCCGGTATAAGAATCAAATGATTTAAGTAGTTAGCAGGAAGTCCTGGTAATTTATACATTATGGTAGGTGTTCCCGAAGCCATATACTCCATTGTCTTAGAAGGAAAAGAATACTTAGTGTATTCTGCATCTCCTTTACGAGGATTAATCAACAACGTGGCTTGTTGCTGCATCTCAAATACACGCTTTTGATCTACAAGTCCCCAATATGTTATACGACAATCGTTCTTGGCTGCAGTCTCAACAAAAGCTCGATCTGTCCCAAAACCACATATCCACAAAGAAAACTCTCTATCATCAATCTTGATAAATGATTCAATCAGATCACGTATGCCAAATCGAGCATCTAACTTACCAGTATAGAGTATCGTTTTCCTCCTCTTTTTTTGTAGAGCAACTTCTACAGGACTATAAATACCCTCTAAAAGATACCAAGGACGAATACCAACTCTCAATTTATCCTTCATAAACTCTGTCAGTAAAATAAAGGAATCAATTTCCTGAACTAAAGAATAAATCTTATTAGTGTTTCTTGCTTCTAACACTCTATGGAGAATGGATGAATTATCTCCAAAATACTCAGGCAAATCCAAGACAATACAACACACTTTCACATTGGAATAATGTTTTTTCAAATCAATAGCTGCCTTAAGGTATGGATACATGAGAGAGTACACAATTATAGTTACTTCCTCATCCCTATGTAAATTAAGCCATCGTTTAGCTTCATTTATCACAGATTGATAGATACTATACTTCTTCAAGTAAGTAATATTAAGAAATGAGCCATTAACTCCCTTCATAAAAGCAAATTGGAAGTTCGTTCTTGAAAAGAATGGATTATTACAGCGTAATGGGAAGCTTCCGATATCGGGAATATTTATGATATAATCTAATTTTTTTTCTAAATTTTCAAAACCAGACAGAAGAGCTTTCTGAAAAGTCGTAGCACTAACTGTTATATGTCCTTTGGTACGTTTTCTAATTAAGAAATCTGTTGAAGGCTCACAAAAAGCACCAATATAAAGTAACTTCATATATAATTAATTCCATATTATATTTTTATAAGGTACGTATGGACAGTCTTGAGAAGCCAACGAAGCACTTATAAAAAGAAAATATAATGAATACAGTACTAAAGCTAACCTAGAATTCCAATATGGAGAAAAACATTTGGCCAATAAAGGGATTACTAATATCATAGAGAAATAAGGAAAATAAGTAGCACGTTGAATCGTAATATTTGCGGATGATAAATTGTATAATATTTGACCAACAAAAAAAAGGTTGAAGAGTAGAATTTGACCGTTCGATTTGAAAAATTTTCTTTTGGTATAAACGACTAAGCATAAAATAAAGGTAATCTTATATACAACACCAAAATTTGCTGCTACATCATCATTAATAAGAGAGGAGTCTAAATAGTAGCCATAGTAAGTCATACGTATCAAAAATTCATATTTTGATATAAAATCTCCAATAAAACCACCTGTATATAAAAGAGCTACAGACATTATATAAACAATAAGCATAACAGTACTTACTCTTATTTTTGAGGCTATCCAAACTATAAGTAGTCCAAAAAATGCAGAATAATGTACCAAACATGCTAATAATAGAAACCAATATCCTTTTTTATTATTTAATATAAGAGATATTCCATACAAAAATATTGCGCAAGCCAAAATTTGGCGAATCAAATTAAACGATTGAAAAAATAATAGAGATTGAAGTATCATCATTACAATAATAAATCGAATACTCTTATCTGATAATAATATCACTTTATACAAAAAATAATAAGTAAGAAAAGCATAGATATAGAAAAATACATAAACAGATAAATCACAAGATCTAATTATATAGAATATAAATAATGTAAATGGTTCCTGAGGAGTGGCCCATGGGGATTTTATCTGAGCAATATAATTAGCATGGTCATTTCCTATACCATCTTGAGACCCCACAAACAAAGTCATCATAATTACCCATAAGAATGCAGTTATCTTATTTACTTTCTCGCTTTTAACATATATATGCGAAATAAATATGACTGTAGAGACAAATATTAAAAATATATAAACAATCACAATTACACAGCTATCATTTGAAGAAAACAATATCACCCGGTGCTAGACACCAAGCACACACTCTGAAACATAAAATTATTCGCAAAGCCAGTTCTTTAAAGTACCACCTATATTTATCCAATAATAATTATTACATCATTTTTCTTATACAGTCTAGTTGGAAGAACTGACATTATATAGAGTTTTTGTTTTTCCTTATCAATAAGATAACTTAACCTATCAATAATCTTTTGGACAAAAGTTCTTTTATCACATTTAACACCAGGATGTTTTTTAAGCAAAATATTCACAGCATATCTTTCCTTTAGCATTAGTTTAATGTCATAAACCTCAGTCAAATATGGAATATAAAAAGCCTTCACTAGTTCCTTATCTATATGCCATGTATTGAACACATTAATTTTCACAATCTTATCATCTATGTAATTAATATTTTCAAAATGATAAAATACTGTAGAGCAATCAACTTTATTCCTACTTACAATAACACAGCCTGAGTCATTTATTAAACGCAATTTATATTGAGAGATGTTCCAAGGAGCTATTCCAGCACCTACATTAAGAGTTTCATGTACAAAATCATAGTCAGTAGTCCAATTATCCATATATTTTTGATCCCCCCAATAGACACCATCACCATCACAAGAACAATGCGTTATACATTGTCGACGCCATATTTCAAGCAATATATTACCATTTTCATCATTCAAAAAAGTATTATATTGAACACAGTATTTCCCAACAGTCCGACACATTAAATCTCTATTATAGTCATTAAAACGATGACCTACTATTAATACAGAAGCATTCTCATGAAGCATTTCGTTCATCAAAACTATAGGATCCGAAAAAAAGTAGATATCCGCATCAATGTACGTACAATGTGGCTCACAATATTCATGCAGAACGTAAGATATCAAAGAAGATGAACAAGTCCAACAATATTCACCAAAGGTTCTATCTGACTTTACTTTAAGCAAATCATCATCTTCAAAGTCTGATAGCTTAATCGGTTTCAAGTTCCTAAAATTTAGATCAACTAAAATTTCATAGCACCTATCATCCATGGCCAAAGCATATAGAGTAAATTCACTAGAGACTCTCTCAAGAGAATTATACATTGTGATAGCCTTATCTAAATAAGCAACATTAAAAAGTGTACAAAAAATCTGCATACTACTTCAACTTATACAATAGGTTACAACATTTATTAAATAAGTATACAAAAAAGCCAATTTTAGCGCTAAGATATATCCATTTGAGGTCATTTGAATATATAGCTTTAATTTCACTTCGATTATTAGGGTAGATATCTAAACCATAATTAGCTAAAGAACCAAGCTTCATTTTTTCCCAAAACGGTTTTCCTTCAAAAGACATACATGATATATAATCCTTTGAAAAGTCACTTGCTGGTTTACTTAAACCAGCATAATCCTTAGTATATACCATAGTAAATTGAGGAGTTATTGCCACTTTATGATTTCTTAATATGTCAAATTCCAATTTGGCATCTTCATAACGTATTAGAGTCTCATCAAATTTATACTGTTTAATTAATGATGATTTATAGAGTGTAGCCCCTGCTCTGATATCGAAGGAATTAAAGAAAAGTGAACGAAAGTTATTTAACACGACCCCTTCACTTACATTGTAAAGGCAACGCCTCTTTTTTCCTTCAAACTCAACATAAAAGTTACTAGCCGCAATACTTACTTCAAATTTTTCCGCTAAGTTTAATAAGGTCTCTAAAGCATTGGGTAAAAGATAATCATCCGCATCAATATAAAGCAGCCATTCACCTTTCGCCATTTGTATCCCCATATTACGTGCTGACGATACACCACCATTTGACTTATAAATATAATGGATACGTTCATCAAAAGTATATTGCTCAGCCACTTGCCCACTGCCGTCATTCGAACCATCGTCAATAATCAGAAGTTCCCAATCTTTATAAGTTTGCACAATTACTGATTCTATAGTACGCCCAATTGCTAAATACTTATTATACAAAGGAATTATTACCGAAACCATATTTATTAAAAGTAATATAACATATATTTCTATAACTTATTCAAATTTTGCCTCTTAATGAAATTTCTCTACTAATTTCACTAAAAGACAAACGATGGTTTAAATTCAAATAATAACGACTATGGTGAGAAATTCTCTTTTCCTTGGGAGGTAGTTTCATATAATCTCCATATATACTTTTTAAACACTCCTCATAACCAATTGGCACTTCAATAGACATACTTTCAAATGGAACCAACACAGACTCCGAAAACAATTTTTTGTCCAATACCTCTCCCATTCCATAAGGTCCATCATAAGAAACCAAGAAATTACCTTTAGACTTTTTTATATCTTCAACACAACTTAAATACTTCTGTTTATAATATGCGTATTTATGTCTTTTATAGAAAACACAAGAGATTTGTAATAATAAACACTTCAGTTTCAACCTAAACAATGAATGCAAAATATCTCCTAAAGAATATCTCATCATTGATTGAGCCACCAAAAGTGAATACTTATCATATCTATTTTTAAGAGTTATTACTTGCTCCATATTACACTCATCTAAAGGAAATACATCTATGTAAACACCCAAAATAAGAGGGCGATTTTTAAACTCCCAAAGAGTGGTATTCGTATCTACGAACTTTGCTAAAGAGAGTAACCAATAACCATCGTCATTAATATCCATAATATCATAATGATCCATGACTTTTCCCTTCAGAGAGCAGAATTTATCATAATCTTCACGTAACATATAAACATCTATATCATCATCCCATGGAATTAGTCCTTTATGTCGAACAGCACCGATAAGCGTTCCATAAGCCGCATAATATTTTATTCCATTTGCTTTACAGAATCGATCAAAAGCTGCAAATGTTTCTAACAACTTTACCCGATATTCTTTTGTTAAACCTTCATTCATTGACAAATAATTATTCAATTTATTGTTCCCAGAACATTTTTCAATCGTTCTATTATGTCTTTTGTAACTATGACAGGGTTATTTACCAATCGCTGAATATTTACCTGATTCAACATTATGGTCAAGTCATTATCTCCATATCCATTATTACATAAACCTATATTGTTCAGATAACTTTGCATTTCAGACTGTATATTAATCTCATCAGAGAAGCCTAATTGAGACTGAAGCCATGCTGTCTTTTTATAATACTCATCAATATTTATTCTTGGTTGGAAAGCAAAGTCCTGTTTTTCCAATAAGTTTAATGCCATAAAAAAGGGAAATGAAAGAGCTACAGCATGTCCATGTGGATAACCGCAATGAGTAGTAAAAGCATACGAAAAAGCATGTGGAGCTGTAGTCTTAGTAATAGCAATTGCACACCCAGACCAATAAGCTGCAACAGACATCAAATCGCGAATCTCATTTGAAGGAGAATTTACTACCTTTGGAAGATTATCCCAAAGAACAGAAATAGCTCTTTTGGCATATTCATCAGATTCTGCTGTGGCATTCACATTCCAATAGGCCTCTATACTTTGAGAAAGTGCATCGAAACCTGTACAGGCTGTCAGATATGAAGAATTATTATAAGTAAACTGAGGAAATATCACAGCATAATCAGGAAGCATATCATTATGAGCCACTGAGTACTTTATTGAATTCTTATAACATACAGCAAAAGGAGTGGCTTCACATCCAGTCCCAGCTGTGGTTGGTAATGCAATAAGAGGAGTTAATTCCTTTTTCTTTTCAAAAACAGAATCAACCAAATCGCCATCATAAGCAGCTTTAAAACGAATTAATTTAGCCATGTCAAGTACACTTCCGCCCCCACATGCTATTATAATGTCCGATTTTGACTTCTCGAAAAAATTGCAACCATTATTAACTTCTTCTAATATAGGATTTTCCTGAAAGTCACTAAACTCACTTACGAAACAAGCATGTCGCCTAAATAAATCTGAAAGAATATATTCTGCACCACTGCTAATAAAGGAATGTTTGCCACGAACCAAAAAGACACGATGAGGTTTATTCTCATCAAAATATGTTTCAATAAGATTCATTGCATATTTACCTATAGCAGTAATCTGACTATTTTTTTTCATTATTCAAAAAAGTCATAAAAGATAATTTATTTTGTATTGGAGTAATAGATGGCCTTCCCAAATCTTTTCGATTCCCTTTTTTAACCTTAACCTCTAGAAGAATAGGTCCTGCTTCTTTTATGACCTTTTCTAAAGCAGTCTTTAAAGCTTCTTCACAATCAACACTATATACAACTTTATAACCGACAGCTCTTGCTATTGCAGGGATATTAATCTTAAGTCCTACAGTTGGCTGACCACCTACAGAATCGTGAGATCCATTGTTAAACACAACATGGATCAAATTTTCAGGGCCCTTATCTCCAATAATTGCCATTGATCCCATATGCATAATCACAGCACCGTCACCATCAAAACAATAAATTTTACGATCGGGTATTTCCAGTGCAATCCCTAATGCTATTTGTGAAGCATGTCCCATAGAACCAACTGTAAGAAAATCACTCTGATGGCTTTCATTCATTTTTGTTCTGTATTCAAAAAGCTCTCGCGAAATCATACCTGTTGTTGAAACTATTACATCCTTTTTTCCAATTGAATCTACAACCATTTGAATAGCGTTTTCTCGACTCATTGATAATTGTTGTAATACAGAATCCTCCTTTAATTTAAGCGAATATGATTCGAATGTATCTTTTTCTATTATTAAAGCAAATGCTTCGTTAGTTTCACGCATATAGACCAACGCATCATCTAATTGCTTAGTGAAATCAACTTCACTCTTACTCATCACTGTATTCTTAATCCCCATTACATCCAGTAAAGGAATAGTCACTTTTCCCTGCTTAACATGCTGCGGTTCGTCATGAACTCCTGGTTCACCACGCCATCCAATCAGTAAAAGAATAGGTATATTATAGACTTCTTTATCAGTCAATGACGCAAGAGGATTGATAATATTTCCCTCTCCTGAGTTTTGCATATACACAACTGGAATTTCCCTTGTAGCCAAATAATGACCTACAGCCAAACCGACTGCCGCCCCCTCATTTGCTGTTATAATATTATGCTTTGCATCCTTGTTATCCGCAATATAAGCACATATGTTTTTTAATAAAGAATCAGGAACACCTGAAAAAAAATCAATTTGCCTATCTGAAAGGCTATCAATAAAAAATTTTGGTGAAATCATCTTTTTAATGCTTTTGTACCAGGTATTAATTCTAAAATTTCTTTGATTGGCATACAATAATCATTGGATGCTTCTAACGAACGTTCATGAGTCAAAATTGATTTTGCACAATCCAGCATTGCAGGATAAGCACTTCTAAGCATGTGATTGGCATAAATAACAACATTTATACCCCATGAAGCCAATTCTGATTCAGTAAACTGATTATAAGTGGTTGGTACAGCAACTATTGGTGTCGTCGAGTCGATTTTTCTGAAACATGTACAAAAATTCTTTATGTCCATCCCAGACTTGTCTTTACTATGAATCATAACTCCATCAGCCCCTGCCTTAACATAGGCAGCAGCCCTTTCCAAAGCATCCTCCATTGATTTACCAGCAATAAGACTTTCGATACGAGCAATAATCATAAAAGAGTCTGTTACTTGTGCATTTTTTCCCGAACGAATTTTATGGCAGAAGCTTTCTATTGAATCTTGTGTTTGAACAGCATCAGTACCAAATAGAGAGTTTTGTTTTAAACCGATCTTATCCTCAATGATAATGGCGGAAATACCAAGCCTCTCAAGCGTTCTAACCGTAAATACAAAATGCTCAACCTTTCCACCTGTGTCACCATCAAAAATTACTGGTTTTGTTGTACATTCTAAAGTATCATTTAAATCATGTAAACGAGTTGTTAAATCAACAGCTTCTATATCCGGTTTTCCTTTACTAGTTGAGTCTGTTAGAGAAGAGGACCACATACCATCAAATTCATGCTTCACTCCGTTAATTATTACCGAAGCATTTTCTGCAATGAGTCCAGTCAACCCGTTATGTGATTCAAGAATACGAACAATAGGTTTTGCGTTTATTAGCCTGCGAAGTCTTTTCTGCCTGATTTCCGGAGTTGTACCTATTTCTTTTATCCTCTCATTCATTGCAGTAGAAGAAAAACCTTTAGTATATGCAATATCAACCACTTTCCCCCCCCACTTTAACAAACACTTAATTACACGTTTACGAGTATTAGATTGAACACCATCAATCCAATCGTCACCATGAACAACATAATCCGGACGTAGTTTTTCAAGATTTGGAACATAGTCTAAAGTCTCTTGAGGTATAACAGAATCTACACCTTTGATACTTTTAACTATCTCCGCACGCTGTTCATAATCTAAATAAGGAAGGCGCTTATAACTTGCAATAGCTGCATCTGTTAGAACTCCAACAGTTACAGAACCTAGTTTGGAAGCCTCTCTTATTATATTTAAATGACCTGGATGAATCATATCCGCACTCATTCCAACATAAACTTTTTTACATTTTTCCATCTTACATAGAATTTATTAGAAAAAACAAACAGGAAGTGTTAGTTATAACAATTTATTAAGCAGTTATTTGAAGATCTATTTATATTACCTAAAAATGTTTTTTTTATTCTCAAACGAAATATAAATTATGCTCATATTTTATTCTTAATATAAAAAAAAATACTATTCCGTTCCAAACGATTCATCCCAACGAATAGACATAGACACACATAAAACATACATGACACGCCAATCCCCATAACACGCATAAAATCAGTTTGTAGCATAATAGAATTGTAGAGATACAGATATAAGCCTGATAGACACAGAACCTTAATTACGGGTAAAAAAACTTTTTTTGAAAAATGCAAAACATCAAATTTGATAATTCGATGCATTAACCATAAATATATCATTCTGCTAATAAAATCGGTTACTGTAAAAGTAATTATAATAGTTACGGGGGGCATCCCCCATTTATATAAAAGCCAAGATATTGGTAATCCAAGCAATAATAATACAGAACTTATTATTTGAAACCATTTCACATGACCAGAGGCTTGAATAATAGAGCCACATGAGCTATTTATACTCCGCACTAAAAGACTTACTAACATCCAGCGAGAAAGTACTAAAATACCCTCCGGCAATGTACCGAGCCATAATCTTAAAAGAAATTCCAGCTCAACACCAATTGAAAATGTTACAAGAAGCATTATGAACATACTATATTTAGAAATTTTCTCAACAAGAGAAAATGCATCTCTATAATTACCAGAGGCATAGGATTGAGTTATTTGTGGATCTGAAGCAGTCCCAAGATTATTAACAAACATCATAATGAAATTTTCGATTTGGAATACTATAGCAAAAGCTCCATTCACAATAATTCCAAAAAAGTAATTTATAACCACAGAAGCACCTTGAGTACGAGAAAGGTATGCAATAGTTCCAATCGAAGTGTAATTATTGAAAACCAAAATTTCCTTATAAATATATTTTTCACGTGACAGATGCCATTTCACAATATCCCCAAACTTTCGATAGCAATAACTATAATAGAAAAGAAAAGAGAAAAGAGAAATAAAACAGACACCGATCGCATAAAAAAGAAGTTTATTACCAGACCAACACATAAGTAAAATAACTAAAGGCACTTTCATGAAATTAGATAGCAAATCAATTATTGCCATCTTTTTAAATTTCTCAAATGCTAACATTAATCCTTGAAATGGAATATTAATAATACCGATAGCAGAAACTGTAGTAGATATAAAATATATCAAAACTGCATCGGAAAGTTTTTCTGGCAATACGTTCAAAACGTTATAAATATACCATAAACCAACAGTAAGACCTATGATAAAAATAGATAAAGCAAATCCTATATGTAGAACTATACAAACATTGAATACTTTATTTAAATTTCCATTAGGTCCTTTACCCATTTCTACATTAATAAAACGCTGCGTGGTCATATACATTCCTATACTTACCACATTGAGCATCGTAACTATACCCCCAACAACATTATATAATCCATAATCAGCTTGTCCTAATTCAAGTAAGACATATCTTGTAGCTATTAGGCTGATTATTGTCGTAACAGCCATTCGAGCATAAATAATCAATGTATTAACTGCAATACGCTTATTGTCGCTCATCTCATTAACTATAAGTCATCTCTATCTAAATATAAACAATGACACTTTATCTATTTTAATATTTTGTGTAATATATCAGACACGTAATGAACTTCTTCATCCGTTAATGCAGGATACATCGGCAAAGAAAATATTTCTTTTGCAGCAGATTCTGTTTCAGGGAAGTCACCTTCCTTATAACCAAGGAACTGGTAACCTGTCATGATATGAATGGGCCATGGATAACTAATATTTACAAATATATTATTTTCTTTTAATGCTGCCATGATTTCATCACGATTAGAATGACGAACTACATACAAATAATAAGCATGTTTACCGTAATCTGCTTCTTTTGGCAATATTAAATTAGTATCTTTCAGCAATTCATTATACAAATACGCTATTTCTCTTCTACGTTTGATATATTGATCCAAATGAGGCAATTTTGTCAAAAGGATGGCAGCTTGAACTTCATCCAAACGAGAATTATAACCATGTTCGATAGCATAATACATCTTCTCTGCACCATAAAATCGCAAACGACGCAATTTCCCTTCCACCTCTGCATCATTGGTAATAATCATTCCACCATCACCGTAAGCACCTAATATTTTCGTAGGATAGAATGAGGTTGTAGAAGCATTAGACATTGAACCTGCCTTATACCCTTTATATTCTGCACCTTGAGCTTGCGCACAGTCTTCAATAATGGATAATTTATATTTCCGGGCCAAAGCTATGAGTTCATCCATATCGACACACTGCCCGTAAAGATGAACTGGAAGAATACATTTTGTCTTTTCCGTAATATGACTTTCCACCTTTGTCACATCCATTAAATAAGTAAGAGGATCGATATCTACAAAAACAGGCGTAGCCCCGACAGTTACTATAGCCGAAACAGTAGGAATGGCCGTATTGGGCACAGTAATTACCTCATCACCAGGCTTCACACCAACAGCAAGTAATGCCAAACTTATAGCATTAGTACCATTATCACAACCAACACCATGACTAACACCACAATATTCAGCGTACGCCTGTTCAAAGTGTTTTCCTTTTGTACCAAGAATGAGTTGTCCTGATTCAAAAACATCTTCTACAGCCTTTAGTATTTCTTCTTTAGAAGATGCATACTCTTTTAAATAATTCCAAACTCTTACTTCCATATTTTATTATATTATATCTATAGTATCTCTTTGTAATTTAAAAAGTTCTGATAATTTCTCACATAATCATTTTCATCATATACATGAGAAGCTAATACTAAACAGATTGCACCAGAGGAAAACCCTTGTTCGGAAGCCCAAACACCTGGCGGAATATGTAAGCCGTAATATGGACGATTTAAAAGTACTGTCTTTCTATTAACACCGTCGTCTAAAACAACTTCAAAACTTCCACTTGCTGCAATTAAACATTGATGGCATTCTTTATGAGCATGGGCTCCTCGAGCTCCTCCACCAGGAATGTCATAAGAATAAAAAACACGTTTTATATCAAATGGCACATTCTCTTCACTATGTACAGGAGTTATATTTCCTGAACGATCCTCTATTTTAGGAAATTCTATTATTGAACAATCAAACACCGTCATAATGAACTCTTTTTACTTTGCACAAAATCTATATATTCCAAAATATAATCATCTGGATCATAATTTGTAGAAGATAACACTAACGCCAGTGCATTAGTAGAGAAATTTTGCATTTTTCTCCATATACCTTGAGGAACATAAATTCCATAATAAGAGCGATTCAAAGAAAAAACTTTCTCACAATTTCCATCATCCAATACAACATCAAAACTACCAGAAAGAGCTACTATAAATTCTTGATTTTTCTTATAAGCATGGCCACCACGTCTTTCCCCCCCCGGTACATCATAAATCCAGTATATACGCTTTATTTTAAAAGGGATATTTTCAATTTCTTGTATAATGGATAAATTACCACGCTTATCTAATATCTTAGGTAAATCCAATACCTTCACATCCTGCATATCCATACCGCACTCAATTCAGTCCTTCTATAATTTTCAACAAATATTTCCCATACTGATTATTCTTCATCTTTTCTGCCAGTTTTCGCAATTTATCAATAGTAATCCACCTTTGTCCAAAAGCTATATCCTCTAAACAAGCAATCTTCAATCCTTGTCTTTTCTCAATCACTTCGATAAATGTGCTAGCTTCTGCCAAAGAATCATGTGTGCCTGTATCTAACCAAGCAAAGCCACGTCCTAGTAACTGCACTGTTAACATTTTCTTATATAAAAATTCTTGATTAATTGAAGTAATCTCCAACTCGCCACGAGATGAGGGTATAACACTTTTAGCTAACTCAATAACTACATTAGGATAAAAGTAAAGACCTATAACTGCATAATTTGATTTTGGATCACATGGCTTTTCTTCAAGACTCAACACACTTCCTTCTTTATCAAACTCAACTACCCCATAACGTTTTGGATCACTCACCCAATAACCAAAAACTGTAGCTTTATTCTCTAAATCAGCCTTTTTCACAGCAGCCTGAACCATTTCAATCAATCCATCTCCGTAAAAGATATTATCACCTAAGACTAAGCATACAGAATCATCACCTATAAATTCCTCTCCTATAATAAATGCCTGTGCCAAGCCGTCGGGAGAAGGTTGCTCAGCGTATTCAAAACGAACTCCAAAATCAGAACCGTCACCCAGCAAACGTTGAAAGCCGGGTAAATCATAAGGAGTGGAGATAATCAATATTTCACGAATCCCCGCCAACATGAGTACAGAGATAGGATAATAGATCATCGGCTTATCAAATATCGGAAGTAACTGCTTGCTTACCCCTTTAGTGATCGGATATAAGCGAGTGCCGGAACCACCGGCCAAAACAATACCTTTCATAATTAAAACTTAAAGTGAATTCGATTGATTTGTAACTATTGGCATACAGCCATAACAGTTGTTTGTTGATTGGCAGCAAAGATATATATCATTTTTGAGCCCTAAATTGAGTGCTTACAGATTACTCAAAAAATCACTATCTTTCGTTCATCCCAATTTATTCTTCAACATACTCCCACGGATAAGGATTATCCACCACAGTCTGAAACTCGTTGATAGCCTCTTGCTGTTCAGTAGTAAGTGATACCGAATCCCAAGAAGCGATAATTGCACGGGCTTCGTCAGCCAAAGGCTCGTCGAATACCTCACCATAGCAGGCAGTAAGCAGGCGGAGCTTCAATAGCGAAGCGGGAAGAGTATCGAGGATATCCCAGCAACGATCTAATATTTCCTGAATATGTTCGCGCTTTTCTCCGTGGTCGATGAACGATGCATTGTAACCCATCAGGAGAGCGAGACAGACAGAGGCCTGTTCTTCAACCGTAGAACCTTTGATACCGGAATTATACAATGTTGTGGTCAAGCGGTAAACTTCATTGTTACGGCGGGACAAGTCATCGCTGTAAATGGGACTCCCGTCCATGCCCAAATACATCAGGTCGTGCGCGGCACGCTGAAGGGAAGCTACTTCTTCGGAAAGAGTCATAATAAATTTGAATTATGAATTATTTGATTACTTCTATAAGATCAGGATGAATGGTGGCCATGGCAACTGCTATGACACCTTGTATAGCAATGACCACGCGACGATCCCGGGCGCCTTTCACTTTCAGGAAAACACCTTCCTGACCCTCGAAGTCACCACCCGTGATACGGACTTTGGTGCCTTTGGACAGGTTGAGTTCATCGGGTTGAAAGTATAGGAGATGGTCACTGTAGGTGCCGGCTACAGCGATGAAACGCTGCATTTCATTGTCGGGGATAATTATCTTCTTGCCGCTACGGGTATCGGTGATATATTGCAAATAAGCAACCATAGACTTGACACGCTTCACTTCGGAAGGACAAGCGTGAATAAAAATCAGATTGTGAATGATAGGAACCAAGACACGGACTTTTTTTCCTTTCTTTATACTTATCTTGTATTGCATGGGGACAAAACAGCCCAAGTTCTCTTTCGCAAGCAACCGCATAGCGTCAGTCTCACGACGGTATGTGGCACGCATAGCGAACCATATTTCGGTCTCTTTCTCCACTTCCATTATTCGATTATTTCAGAAAAGGACATTCTCCCGGGGCTTTGAACTTCTTGCACATACCTGAAATTCAATCACTTGCGAGTACTTTATGTAATATACGGCAAGCTTTGTACTCTCTTGCCACGGTTTCTTGCAGCTACTCATTACCTATCTGGTAAGAAACTATAAACGAACGAATTACACTAAAAAAACGTGTTTTTAAACGTTCGTCTGATTGAACACTGTTTTTGTATTCATTTATTCATTATCGAGAAATAAAATCAGACAGATAAAAAAAAGATTTTTATTCAGAAGTATCTGTTTGGCAATTAATACATTAAAGCAGAAAGTCAAGAGTGTAAATCATTTTTTTTATTAAACATTTTGCTATTATGAAAATACCCCTTATCTTTGCGTTCAAATAAACGAACGTTTTTTGAAACATCCCTCCTCTGCCAAACTATCGCATTATAAATCATCAATTTACCGACAAAAAGAAATCAAATTCCACAATTTATCCTGTATTTGCAAGTTTACTAAATTTTTCGTCCATACCTTTGCCATATTTTACACAAATAAAAATCACTAAAATTAAAAAGAGTATGAACTACGAAAACAAACAACAAGAAGAAAAAAAAGGAAATCAAAAAAACAAGACAGACAACAAGCAAACATCTGACAATAAAAGTCTTAAGTCAAACAGGGGACGAAAAAAGGAGAAACCCATACAAGGGATTGTTTTGAAACACTACGAATGCTTAAAGCTACTAATCACACTCTATCAAAATGGAGCAATGGGTATAAAAAAGGAGACATCACAAATTGCGTTAGCCCGATATATAAATGACAAAAAACTATTAGGGAATATTCGAAACGGAATATTCATTCCATTGAAGCTCAGCACCATTCTAAAGGAAATAAACACCATCTGGAACGAAACATTACAAGATAAATCCATTGGCATAAAATAGACAAGAAAACACACCATGAATTATTATACTCCAACTTAATCGGCAAACACTCTACCTTCGAGCCGTAAACAATTTATAAACTTTAAAATCGTATATGTATGAAACGAAAAAAAGGCCGGCATCACAAAGTGAAGCCATGAGACTAAAATGGAAAAGACGTATCGTATTCGAAAAAGGATACACCGAGTCGTGCGCCGAATGGATGGCGGAACGCCTGGAAGCGTTATTGGATCACATGCAATATGGACATGCGGCAGTGGCTTACCGAAAACAGAACGGGAGTTTCCAACTGGCGAAAGCAACACTGATTTATTACGAAGCGGGGTTCCATAGGGAATATGATCCCACAGAAGTAGAGGGGGCGGTAGTATACTGGAATGTGGACGAACAGCGATGGACGACGTTTCAAGTGGAGAACTTCATGGAATGGAGACCGGTGGTGTAAAAGCGGACACCACAGATTACACGGATTTCCACAGATAATTATTCATCCTAACCGACGGATCGATTCTGATATTCTATGCGAATCTCGTGTAATCCGCAGTAAAAGTATTGCAAATAAAGCAAACAACTAATCTAAAAAACAAATATGGCGACAACATACGACGGGATCAATTATTTTCCGGTGAGCGTAAACTTCATGGAAGAGAACGCAATGGAAGTGATAGAAGTAAAATATGGAATAAAAGGGTCGGCAATTGTGCTGAAACTGATGTGCAAGATTTACAAGGAGGGATACTACATACGGTGGGATGAAGAACAGTGCCTGATTTTCGCAAACAAGGCAGGGAGAGAAGTGCAAGCAGAAGAGGTGAAGGGAATCATCAAGATTCTGTTCATCAAAGGAATACTGGACGAAAACAGTTATCAGGAAAAAGGAATACTGACTTCGGAAAGCATACAAAAGGTATGGCTGGAAGCAACGAAACGAAGGAAAAGAGAGCTGTCGGAGCTCCCCTATCTGATAGTAAAACCGGAAAAGGAAAACGGAAAACCCGATGCTCCTTCTACACCACAGGAAACTCAGCGACCGGAGCTGTTCAAAGAGGAAAAAATACCTGTTAACCCGAAAAACGTAGTACATCATGTAGCCGTTGACGCAAAAAATGCATGCGATTCCAGACAAAGTAAAGTAAAGGAAAGTAAAGCAGAGGAAAGTAAAGAATTACCCCCCTCAGCTCCCCCTGAAGGGGAGGGGGAAGAGCGGAAGGAGGATTCTGCTTATCTACAGATACCGGGATACGCCTTCAATACAATGACGCACAATTACTCGGGACTGATGGACACGCTAAAGAGATTGAGCGTTACCGACACCGGGGAAGTAAACTCCATACTCAGGCTGTCGGACTATGGGAGGAAGGGAACGACGGTATGGAAACTGATTGCAAACACTTGCTGGAGCGATATCGGAGCCAAAGGAAGATATCTGATAGCGGCGCTAAACAAGGCGAAAAGAAGATAGCAGGGAGTGTCAATCCCCGATTTGTAGTTGACAAAAAAGCAAGTATACAGACTTTTAGCCCAAAAGGGATTCAGTGAAATAAAAAAGTAAAGAGTGTGCTTAACAAACTAAAACACAGTATTTTTAAAGCACAAGATTTCTCTCGCCCAAAGCTTTGTTTTAACGCTACGTTAAAGCTTGTTCTTTAAATGCAAATAGCAAGTGTTTTAAATGCAAAAGGCTTGTTATTTGCACACAAGAATAAAATAACGGAGAAATGGCGTTAACAATGTTAATTGAGGGTAAGTATTCTCACATAAAATTATACCAGTTTCTTTTTCTTCCTGTAGTTTTCACGAAACTCTTTGGGTGAACATTCTTTCTTTTTCTTGAAGATCCGATTGAAATTAGAAAGATTATTAAACCCGCATTCATAACAGATTTCAGCAATAGACATAGTAGAATCAACCAGCAGGCGGGCAGCAAACCCCAAACGAATATCAATGATATAGTCCGAAAGATTCTTACCGGTACGCAATTTAAAGAAGCGACTGAAAGATACCGGAGTCATTCCTACCATATTGGCCAGCTGATTCAGGCGGATCTCTTCCTGATAATGGGCATTAATATATTCCTGCACCTTCTGTACGCGACGACTATCCGAATGAATGCCGATTTTAGCAAAAGAAGAACTTGACAACGTACGAGCCTCTTCGTTGAAAAGTGACAGTTCGTAAAGGATAGTCAGGAATTTGATAACAGCATAAAACCCCTGTTTCTCGGATGCCAGGGTATCGAGCAGAGGATAGATTTTCAGGATGGCCGACATCGGAAAACAAAGACCTTTCTGAGCTTTCTCAAGCATATCACGAATGGAATCGAACTGATTCTTATTGATAAAGCTTTTAAAAAAGAGATCGGAGGAAAACTGGATCGTTATTTCACGGATCTCTTTTGAATGGCAATCGTGCTGCTCCCATACATGTTCCAGGTCTTTTCCAGTAATCAGAACCAAATCATAATCACTGATCACTTCTGCCGAATCGCCGACAATGCGACGCACTCCGGCGGCTTTCTCCGTAAAGTTCAGCTCAAACTCGGCATGGTTGTGAATGGGATAGGTAAACTCCGTTTTGTACCGTTCGGCAATATAAAAACAATCCTTGTCAGACAACGGAGTGATCTCCCGGATAATGTTGCTTTGTAGTGCATTCATAGCTAATATAGTATTATTAGCTACAAATATAATACACTTTTTTAATTTCTTCTACTCCACTCCCTAAAATCTTCTCCCGTAGGATTCTGGAATACACGTAATCCGAATTCCGGAATAATGGCAAGCAGATGATCGAATACATCGGCCTGGATTCCTTCGTAAGGTACCCACTCTTTCACAGCAGAAAAAAAGTAAAGTTCGACTGGAATACCTTGTTCGGTGGGCTGAAGATAGCGTACCATGCAAGTGAGATTTTTATTCACGTCGGGAAGACTTCTCAGGTAGTTCGTCAAATAGGCGCGAAACACGCCAAGATTGGTCTGGCGTCGCCCATTGACCAAAATAGAGTTGTCTATGTGATGTTCTTTATTATACTCTTTCACCACCTTCTCGGTCTGCTCCACATAATCGGTCAACAATTGGATTTTCTTATATTTAGCCAGCATTTCGGGGGTACAGAATCTGACACTGTTCATATCGATATTGATAGAACGTTTCACACGCCGCCCACCGGACTCCTGCATACCCCGCCAATTCTGAAAAGAATCACTGACCAGCAGATAGGGAGGAATGGTAGTGATGGTATTGTCCCAATTGCGCACCTTCACTGTATTGAGCGTCACTTCAATCACCGTACCGTCGGCTCCGTATTTGGGCATAGCAATCCAGTCACCTACTTTCAGCATATTATTTGCAGAAAGTTGGATGCCGGACACAAATCCCATGATACTGTCTTTAAACACCAACATCAGGATGGCAGCCGAAGCACCAAGCCCGGTGAGCAGCACCATCGGAGATTTATCTATCAATACACTGATAACAACAATTCCTCCAATGAAAAATAGTATCACTTGTGCTGTTTGCAACAAACCTTTCAATGGTCGATCACGAAACTGCTCTCGCTCACTGTATACATGATAAACAGCCGATAAAAATGCGCTGATAAAACGTAGAAAAACCGCAATGATATAAATCATGCAGATACGACGAATAAAATCGAGGGCACTTACATTTGGAATTGCCAAAGGAATCAACACATAAATAATGATGGGGGGGACAAGATGACTGAGATAAATCAGTACTTTACGGTCGAATACAATATCATCCCAGGTTGCCTTGGTCTTTTTCACTAATTTAGCAACCACTTTCAAAAGGATATGACGGCAAATAAGGTCAGCCAGAAAGGCAACACCGATAATCAGTATCAGTGTTATAATAGGACCTACTTCATTGCTGTTAAATCCCCAGGAAACGAATAAGTTATTTATCTTTTCGGTTATTTGTTCCATATAAAAACTCTTTAATATCTTCTTTCAACCATTGATAGAGGTATAAATCTTTGTATGCACTGTTTTTGCGGAGCATTACTTCCACATTCACCTGACTGTTCTGATAACAAGTCAGTTCGTTATGAAATTGTTCATTGTGTTCTGCCAACTTCTTGATTTCCTGTTCACGCTCGCGCCTTAAAGCCGTACAGACGGGAGTCAGCACTTTCATCACTACATTATCCATAATATGATGCCCTTGAACAAACAAATAAGTAGTATCAGGAAGTACTCCGAGCCTTTCAAGTTCGGCCGATAATCTGTCAATCTCTTCGAGCCCCTGCGGAAAGCGTGTAGACAATTCGGACAACTTAGCTGTAACCGAACGTCTCACCACTTCCAGAGAACGTTCCGGATGTCTCAGGCTAACATCGTGCAAGCGAACACAGCCATTAAACTCACTCATGGAAAACGTATAAGTATCATGGCGGCGATAAAACCAGACAGACCATAGGAAAAGCGGATAAACGATCCGGGAGTATCGCTTCATAAACTCGTTGAAATCAATGAGGTGACGGTCATTCAAAGTTGCCTGTACACAAACCTCATGCAGGCTGTCGGCGTAACAATGATAGTTCTCAATGGCATAGGCATAGGTCTGAAAAATATATTTGTTACGGTTAATCTTACGCGAGGTGGAGGTAGCTCCCTGCAACAGAAAGTCATAGTCGCTATCTACGCAAGCAATCAGGCTTTTCCCGAGCTCAGCGGTATTGAGGGTATTCATCAACACCATCTTCTTGCCTTTGGCCAACGATGTTGCGGAAGGAAGCATCACTTGAAAATAATGTTCTTCGTCCTCAAACTCTTCAAGCAGGGTACGCCAGAAAGCTACATCATCATAACTCTCAACATAAGCAACGATTCGGCGGCGTGCCTTTTTAGAGTACAACTTATGGGCTGCACTGAAGTAGGAAGAGGTCAGATTATCTTTAAGACTAATTGCCATAGGTCGTGTTTTGGTTAAATGCTATTTATAACTGGTTGCAATATCACTTACTTCAGTCACAGCATCGAGCCATCCCTCCATGATGACTGCAGGCGAATGAGTGGTAAGTATAATCTGTACATTCGGATTCAGTTCACGGATCATCGCAATCAATCTTTGCTGCCATTCGATGTGCAATGAAGCTTCGGGTTCGTCCATAAACAAAACGCAATGGGCATTGTCCTGTACAAGTACGGTAAGCAGGATCACCAACATCTGTTTCTCACCGGAAGAAAGCTTATAAGGAAACAGAAGTTCACCATCCTGATAAAAAGCAATATCATTGCGTTTACGGTCTATTTTTTTACGGGTATAGCTGAACAGTTCATCAACCATATCTTGAAAACGGCGCTTGGCTACTGAAAGAGTAGCTGCTTTGCCGCGCTCTTCTTCGTTATTACTACTCAGCAGATCGATCATCTTATTGCCGATATTGACCTGGTAGTCAAGGTAGCGGCGCTGTAACAGGTAAAGTTGCCAGTCGAGCTCGGATTTCACATTTTTATCTGCCATACGGGCTGTGAAGTCTCCCATAATAAGCGGACGATCGTAACTGCGGATCACGTCATACGGAATGTAAGTAGCTTCCGGATTATCAAAAAAGACACGTACCCCGTTTTTTTCATCGCTCTTTACTTCACCTGATAACTGTTCAAGATAACCGACCGATCGATTCAGGATAGTAGTTTTTCCTACTCCATTGATACCGGATAGTATATTGACATCCGGACGAAGGTCCCAGACTATGTTGAACCGGTCCCATAATCCGTTTATTTCAATTCGTTTGATATAATTGGCTGATAGTTCCATAAATGGTTGCATTTAAATTAAACAAATATAGAAAATTCAAACGATAAATTAGTTACTTTTGCATCAGTTTTCAATAAAGGTAACATTCGGTATGGAGATTGATAAGAATCTGAAAGGACATGCACTGGCATTTACGGCCAACGTGATGTGGGGATTAATGTCCCCTATCGGCAAATCGGCATTGACAGAGTTCTCGGCACTTTCGGTAACCACCTTTCGCATGGTAGGGGCGGCAGCAGCTTTCTGGATACTTTCCGCTTTCTGTAAACAAGAGCAGGTAGGACACCGTGACATGTTGAAAATTTTCTTCGCTTCTCTGTTCGCCCTTGTTTTCAATCAGGGAATATTTATATTCGGCCTGTCTCTCACTTCTCCGATAGACGCATCTATCGTAACAACGACTTCACCTATCATCACCATGATTGTGGCAGCTATCTATCTGAAAGAACCGGTTACAAACAAAAAGGTATTGGGAATTTTCATTGGAGCAATGGGAGCATTGATCTTGATTTTAAGCAGTCAGGCGACAAGTGCAGGAGGAGGAAGCATCTGGGGAGACTTACTTTGTATGATCGCCCAACTCAGCTTCTCTATCTACCTGACCGTATTCAAAGGATTATCCCAACGCTATTCGGCCATCACAATTAATAAGTGGATGTTTATTTATGCATCTATATGCTATATTCCTTTTTCTTATCAGGATATAGCGGGCATCGAGTGGAACAGTATTTCGACCGCTGCCATTTATCAGGTACTTTATGTGGTACTATGCGGAAGCTTCATTGCTTACATCTGCATTATGACTGCACAAAAACTGATGCGCCCTACAGTAGTAAGTATGTATAACTATGTGCAACCCATTGTTGCTTCCATAGCGGCGATCTTAATGGGAATCGGAAGCTTCGGCTGGGAAAAAGGAGTTGCGATTGCATTGGTATTTCTTGGAGTCTACTTTGTGACTCAAAGTAAATCGAAGGCAGATTTGGAAAAGGCGGGAAGAAAAGTTTGAACGGAAAAATATCCTCAAAAATAACTCTCTAAAGAATGCCGAGCAAAATTTAAACAAGCTCTTAAAAAAGTTCTCATTATTTATAAGTTGTTTCTCTAAGATTGTGCAATTTCTTCTATTACCTCAAAAATATAGTCCGTCCGATCATCTTCCCCGATAGGCAAAGCACATTCTATTTCTTCCATTATATTGGAACGAGAAGTCAACATGACCATTTTTTCTTTCAGATATTGTTTAAGAGCTTCGTCTTTTTCTTCCTGAAAGCGTTCAATGAAATCCGGGCAACTATTCAAAATGTATATAATATCTTCAAAATCATGTGAAGTACGCAAATCATCGCCCCCTCTGCCTTCCAATGCCTCAAACTTAGTGGCTACATAATAAGTAACAGGAAATACATAAATGGTTGTACCATCGGGCAAAGTTCTCGGCTCTTTATTAATGATTGCCGGGTGATACCACATATTGGAAAAACCGATGACACCTTCATCGTCCGGCATAATATCAACAGTTTCTCCCTGATATATCCACCGGCAAATAGGAGCATCGGGAGTTTGGTCGTTTTGAAAACCTTTCCCCCTTAATAACTCGCATAGTTCGTTGAATCCTTTATAAGATGCCAATTCTATTACACAATCCACGTCCATTGTCGGACGGATATCTGTTGCTGCCGGGTCACTGACATATAATTCGGCAACAGCTCCACCGACATAGACTACACTTTCATTCAAATCGCCTAACCCGGAAGCTACTTTCTGTAACCTGTTTAAATTACTCCCTGCCATATTCCTGGAAATATTTTTTAAGTTCAACTTTTGCTATTTCAATCTCTCTTGTTTTACCGATACGTAATGCATCTACAATAACTAATAATTCATATAGTTCCGTATCTCTATTTATAACTTCCGGTACGGACTTATACAGTGGTTCTATCCTTTGCCCTCTTTCCGTTCCGTTCTTATATGCCCATACATATTTCTCCTTTCCCTGGCTGATTTGTTCCTTAATAGGAGTAGCCGAAAACGCAGTAGGTATTCCTCGGACAACGCTTTCGGGCTGAACGGGAAATACATATTTCAAACCATGTACAAGAAATTCTTCCAACGCTATAATATTGACTTTCTGTTTATTCCGGTCAATCAATTTAGCAATACGGCATCTTTCGAGTGCTTCGGAAACCTCTGATGCACTAATTTTAAGAGAAGCAGCTATATCTTTATTCAATAGCCTCTTTCCGTCTTTGGTCGTTTTCTTTAATAATATCACTACGTCCTGTGGACGCATTCCATTATGTTTTTTCATTTTACAAAACCATTAATTTGCAATTCGCGAATTGCAAATTAATGGTTTTATTATTTGATATGCAAGTAAATATGCAAATATATTCCAGAATCAACCATTTTTTAAAGAATACGGATTTGCAATTCGCGAATTGCAAATCAAATAGAAATAATACTGTTTGAATCAAATTGACTGTTTTCTTTTTTGCTGATATAGCCGCAAGGATTGGTAACCAGTTCTGTATCATGGAGCCGGTACGACTTTCTGCACTGGTGGGAATGTCCGTATATCCAGTAATCGATAGTGTTATCTCTAATAAGCTCATCCAGATTATTGGCATACAGTGCCGGATACCAGCTATTTTGAAGTTGTTCGCTGATAACTTCGAGAATAGGAACATGGTGCGAAACAATAATTCTTTTGGAGTACTTCTTTTCCAATTCCTTACTAATATAATCCCGGCAGAAGCGATTTTCATCATTATACTTGTCAATTGTTATAGGAACTCCCCCATATTGTATGCAGGTAAAATCATTGCAACAATTTCTGATACGTTCACTTATATCAGAAGGAATCTGTGACCATAATGTCGAAAGAATAATCTGCACTCCATCAATCACGACTGATTGATTATAGTACCAGTGTATATTATCTCTGATTATTCCTGATGCGCTTTTGCGTAACGAAGCTAAATCATATCCCTTATAGAACTCATGATTTCCCGGAATGACAAGTACTTGGGCAAAAGTCGAAGATATTTCATCCCAAAAAGGATCTTGCAGATAGCCTTCATCCCAGCACATCGTATCACCTGCAAGTATCAGTATATCAGCAAAAGGAATAATTTTTTCCTTTTGAAAATATTGGGCATTTCTTGGTATTTCCAAGTGAAGGTCAGACACAAACTGTATATTCATTCGCTTTAATTATTATGAAGTCAAGGCTATTATTGCAATCCAACTGCGAAAATACTCTTTTTTCGAGTATTATTGCAGATAGAACGTCGCCTTTTCATGTCATCACGACAATACAGAATCGAACTGACGTTATTTCAGATCTTCGAAATAAGTGTCGAGTAAGCTCTTGGCAGCAACAAAAGAGGTGAGATTTCCCTTGAGCACCTGTTGCTCCTTTTCTTGCAACATCGATTCAATCTTGGCATTGTGATAAAAACTGTCACGTAACTGTTCATTGATGCTCTCATACATCCAGTATTTGCTTTGTTCGTTACGACGATATTCAAAATAGCCATTACCTTTCACAAAATCGATGTACTCGTACACCATATCCCATATTTCCTTTACTCCAAGATTATAGAATCCCGAATAAGTAAGTACACGCGGTGTCCATCCGGAATCCGGAGCCGGGAAAAGATGTAAAGCATTACGGAATTGCGCAGCCGCCAACTTGGCTTTGTCAATGTTATTGCCATCAGCTTTATTTATCACAATACCGTCAGCCATCTCCATAATCCCTCTTTTAATGCCCTGTAGTTCATCTCCCGTACCGGCCAACTGAATCAACAGGAAAAAATCGACCATTGAATGAACTGCCGTCTCACTTTGTCCCACTCCTACCGTCTCCACAAAGATCTTATCGAACCCTGCAGCTTCACATAGAATAATCGTTTCACGAGTCTTACGGGCCACTCCTCCCAACGAACCGGCAGAGGGACTGGGACGTATAAATGATTTAGGATGTACAGAAAGCTGCTCCATACGGGTTTTATCACCCAAAATACTTCCTTTGCTGCGTTCACTACTCGGATCAATAGCTAAAACAGCTAACTTACCTCCTTTTTCAAGAACGTGTAATCCAAAGACATCAATCGAAGTACTTTTACCGGCTCCCGGCACACCACTGATGCCTACACGAATCGAATTACCGGAATAAGGCAGACATCTTTCAATGACCTCCTGTGCGGTAGCCTGATGTTCGGGACGCACACTTTCCACTAAAGTTACAGCCTGGCTCAGAATCGTCACATCCCCTTTGACAATGCCCTCCACAAACTCATTAACCGACAACTGGCGTTTTTTTACTTTTCGCTTCAGATAGGGATTTACAGATGACGGTTGTTCAATGCCTGCATTCACAACCAAACCTTTATATGCTTCGTTATTTTCAGGATGTTCCATGGCAGATATTAATTATGTGATTCGTTACTCGTAGCTTTTACATCGATCTCCACTTTCGGCTGTACCGGATCATTGGTGATCATCAGAATTCGCAAGTGTCTCTTCTTCTTTCCAAGATTCTTTTTCAAGACAGTCACTCTCAGGCGGGTACTTTCGCCCGGCTGCAGTATAGTTTTCTTCAAAGCAACACCTACCGCAGGATTGAATACTTGCAGTTTACTGATCTGCAAAGGAGACTTACCTGTGTTAGTGATAACAATGTCATGTCGGGCTTTGTTTTTCTTAACCAAAACCCGGCTTAAATCGATCTTGGATTCGGACAGACGAATAGCAGGAGCTAAAGCTTTATCTTGCTCGGTCATTCCTGAAAAGTCAGGAAGAAGTATTGCTGACACGGGGATTTCATTTTCCTCACTCACTTTATCACCGGCAAAGCGAGCCAGATAAACAGAAGACTGAGTCAAACCTAAATCCATCAGTTGTTTGGTATCAAGTGTCAGGGTAATGGTTCCTTTCTTACCTTTCAAAAGGACGGTAGGATTAGTTTCCATTTTCAGATAAGGCGGAAGGTGCATCAATACAGGTTCGTATGGACGATCGGAAAGATTGACTACCCCCAACGTAATGACCGGTTTTTCTCCGCTGTGTACATCAGGAAAATCTATATCTGTACGGTCAATCCGGATTTGTCCGATTGCATAGGGATGGGTTTTAGTAAAATCCTTGATCTCCTGAACCACCTCTCCATCGAAGTTCAAATAAACCAAACCAGGCTGCGCATTGCTGTAAATGCCGATCGATTTATTGAAATGCCCCAACGCTTTTGCATCAAACGTAGCACCAACCGTTCCTTTTTCTCCGGGAGCAATCGGAGTTTTCGTCCAGTTAGCAACCGAACAGGCACAAGAGGTAGTAACATTAGTCAGTACCAAAGGTTTATCACCAGTATTGGTAATAGTATACTCTACAGAAACCGGACGCTTCCATTCAATCTGTCCGAAATGATGGGTCTCCTTATTAGAAGAGATACGAGGTTGAGCTACAGCCGATAAAGTAATAGTAAGTAAAGTAAATATGAAGAGTAAACTACGTTTCATTCGTTCCTATTTTATTATTGTTAGTTGTTTAAAGTACAAAAATAGGAGTTTTCGTCGAGAATCTGCCACTGATTACATATTTTTAAGCACAGGACATAGTGGCTTTACTCAAAAAAACAGGGGCTGCGTCAAAACTCACCACAGAGGACACAGAGTAACACAGAGACAATTTTAGGTTGTTGATTATCAATAAAAAGACTCTGTGATACTCTGTGTTACTCCGTGGTGAAAAAAATTTCGACACACCCTCCTGAAAATATTTAATTTTATTTATTGAGATACGTTACAGCGAAACGAAGCTGAGTGGGCTGCATATTCGGGTGCATATGCACTCTGAATAGTAGCAATTCCTGTTTCGTAACTTCCTGCACGATCGACACGGTAACTATACTCTAAAACATAAGTTCCTTTATTCAAGGTATCGAAAAAGAAATCAGTTGAAGCATCTTTTACTGCTACATAACAACCGACATCACCAACATTGCGATATCCGGACAGGACTTCAATCGGTTCGAGACAGGCAGCCCGCTGGTCTTTCAACTGTATAAAATCCATCGTACGGTCAAGACGGACAGTCAGACGGACTACCACTTTATCACCAACCTTTAACTGAGTCTTACCAATAATCGGTTGCAACTGACGATTGTTATGAGCAATCGTTTCCACATATAATTTCTTATCTACATCCAGACCGCTCCCTTGGCGAACTACTTTATCAAGACTCTCTTCGAACTGTGCATATACTGCTCCCCAGGCAATACCCGGATCTCGTTTTTCAACAATAATCTCAGCGGCATCTACGGTCTTTCTGTCCGTAAAAGTCTTTTTGATATAACCTAACCCCGGAACAGTCGTCTTAGCAGGACTTATCGTTTCCAACACTTCATTGCCAAGAACAATACGGACATCTCCTTGATTATCCAGTAAATTAGTTCCATTGTAAAGCAGAGCATAAACAGCATCTGCAGTAGCTACCGGAGAATCCCATTGCTGGGTCTGTTTCTGCTTTAAAAGCCACATTTTCATTTCTTCAACAACCTGTGCATCCTCTCCCACTCGTTCAAAAGCTTCCATTACATCCACATGGGCAGGTACTTTCAGGTTATTCCAAGTATATGGACTGTCGGCTGTATCAAAAAACATACCCTGGTCATCTGTCCGAGTGAGATATTCTTTAAGGGATGCCATAAACTCCTGAGCCTCTTTCACCTTGCCTACTTTCTGCAAGATAATGGCCGACCAAGCTTTTTCGGTTACAGACTGCTGAGACAATGACGGAGCTACTCTCGAAAGGAAATAGGTATATGCTTCTTTCATGGATGCCGGCACTTTTTCGTCAGAAATAGCAATCAGATAGAGATACTTTAATGCACTTCGTGAAATTCCTTGTGATTTACTGCCGTTTTTTTCGGCTTCACGAATAGAACGATATTCCTGTAAGGCCTCTTTATGAAGATAGTTGAAAGCCGACCGTTGCATATTCAAGGCTGCGCCTTCCAATGGTTTTCCTGTAAGCAGGGCTATACGTGCATTCTGCTCCACAATAAAATCGGTAACAAAAAGACTACCGTTCATTCCTTTATACCAACTCCACGAACCATCAGGTAATTGGAGTTCCTGTAGTTTCAGTAAGGCTGCTGCATTATTATTACGGATATTATTCAAATCGAATAGAGTGGCAATGCGTTCTTTTTGTTCGCTTTCCGAGGTAGCTTCCATCACCCAGGGAGATTCGGAAAGAAGGATATTCTTCACTTCCTGATTCTTTTGCAAATTACTCAGGAAAGTTTCTTTGGTGCCTCCCCCGAGTTTCCAACTGTCAAAAATAGCTCGAATACGTGGTTGGGCATTCATTATGTAAGAGGCCATTGTGTTGGCATACCAGGAAGTAGCCCATGAAATGGCATCATCATTTCTGGGTTGCGACAACGCTGGCAATGCTTGTACGGCATACCAAGCCGGATTGGCAGTAAACTCAACGGTTAAACGCCGGTTGGTTGCAGTCTTGCTATGATGATTGAAAAGGTCTGCTAAAGAGAAAGTACGCGTTTGTTCACCACGGACAGGCATAGGCAAGGTCTCTGTCAGATTCTCTTTATTGCTGAGAACCGGAAGCAGGTGTTGTTCACCATCGCTGAAATTGCCTCCTTCGGCTATCATCCGGCACCCCAGAACTTCATATTTATCAGTAACCGTAAACAGGAAATCCACCCCGACAGTCTGTCCGGGCCCGGCATTAAATTTCTTTTGCTGGGTAGATATCACCTGATCCGTCATAGGATTGAAAAGCACAAGTTTCACTGTACCCGACATGCTTTTACCTGTCAGATTGCTAACAGAAGCAGCGATGGAAGTATGGTCTCCCACCCGGACAAACCGCGGCAGATTTGGGGTAAGCATAAACTCTTTACTGGTAACAGCAGTAGCATTTATCTGACCCGTCATCATATTCTGTGTGTGGGCATAACCACGGAAATTCCAGGTCGTAAGGCTTTGCGGCATACGGAAAGAGAAGCTGACCTCACCCTGAGCATTGGTATGAAGTTGCGGATAGAAAAAAGCTGTTTCAGCAAAGTTGGTACGTAACTCTATATCTGCAGCCTCATTCACAGCCGGATGGTCTGCCTGATTTACAGCCCCCGCATCTTGTGAAACAGAAATCAACTCGGATTCAAAAAGGACATCGTCTGCGGCCTCGCTTTTCATTTGTTGTTTCATAGCTCCCATTGCACGCATACGAGCATAACGGGTAACCGGAGCGGCGTCATTGGTTATCGACAACACTTCGGCAACAGCATATCCGACAGGAGGTAATACAAAATGATCGTAACTGAACGAAGGTACTTTCAAACTACGCTGACGGAAACCAAAATAAAAATAGTTCGAATCTGCATAGTCCCTCCTCCAATGGGAAACAGGAACGGAAAGATGATAATATAGCTGCAGAGACTGGTCAGCTTTCCAGATTTGATCCAGTGAAGCATCGTACATGGTAGCCAACATCTCGGCCAAAACCGGTGATCCTTGTGGATTCCGGATCGTCAGCTTCCATTCCTCTTCCTGTCCGGGACGTAATTTATCACGGAATACATCCCAGCGTATATTCAAAGTATAATCGGGCAAACGCTTTGTCAGACTTACTTCCTGTTCGTAAACTATTCCTTTACGAACAAATGCAAAAGTAATGCCCAAACCATTTCCATAAGCCTCCCGATAAGGGTACTCAAAACGGACAAGCGAATCGGACAAATGAAGAAGTTTGCTCTCCAGATGCTTGTTACCACTGAATACATCCATAAGTACATAAGCATCCTTTTCGGAAGTTCCAAAGTAGAATAGTGCAGGATGTTCTGCATCAAACCGGGTATTTACCTCATAATACCATAAAGGCATGGACACCGGTGGACGTTTATCATTCAAAGCGAAAAGGATCACAACCTTTTCCGTTTCTGATTTACGTCCCTGGGCATCCGTCACAGAAGCTACAAGTTTATAAGCACCGGAAGGTAGTGTTTTCCAGTCGGACAATAACGTCTCTTCATTGGATCTGAACGAACCTGAAAGGATTGCCTGAGCAGAAACCTTCTGATCTTTCACAGCTTTGGATTCCTCATAACCTGAAATAGAGAACAATTGGTAACTGCCTTCGACGGCAACCGGTTTACGTTCCAGATTATTTACCTGAAAAGTAGCTTTTATGGAATCGTCTTTACAGATAAGTCCGTTTATATCGGCAAATAGCAGCAAGGAAGTCTTTCCGGCCCGCAGGCTGATTTCCGAAGTCTGCGTTTCGCCCGCAACATTCGTGACCGAAACCTGTACTTTATAGTCATAATAGGAAGAAGTACCATCACCACCGTCAAGGTCGGAGCCTGAAGTATCGGGTTTCAGGTCAACAGGAAGCTCAAAATTTCCATCTGTCCCCAGACGCAAGGTATCAGAAGCCAGTATGACAGGATTCACTCCCCACATCCGCCAGGAACAAAGGGAGCGGGTTATGGTATAAGTAACCGGAATATCCTGTAAAGGCACACCGCTGAAAGTCTTGACATTCCCTTTCAATTCGACACGGTCCCCTAAACGATAACTTTCAGTCACCGGCTCAAATGTAATGTCAAATGTAGGACGTTTATAATCTTCCACCCTAATGGTACGGAAACCGTTTTGAGTATTCAGGCTGAAAATGCCGTTCAAACAAACGGATGGTAATACGAATTCAGCAGTAAAAGAACCGAAATCACCGGTACGCAGCTTCTTTGTACCCACTTCCTGCCCATTGGCATCTGTAAGTGTCAGTGTATATTCTCGCCCGGCAAGCACATGGGCAGAATCCGGGTATTGTTCATAGGCAATTCCTTTCACATAGACAGTCTGTCCCGGACGGTAAAGAGAACGATCGGTAAGCAAAGTTACGGCAGAAACCGGCTTTGTATCATCTGTAAAGTTATAATTCCCACCCCATAAATAGATTTGCGGCATAGCCGTATCGGCTCCTTTGGCAGCCGTCAGGTATCTGTACTCTCCTGATGAAGCAAACTGTGCTTTCCCTTCAGCATTAGTGGTAGCGGTCAGAAGCTGTTTGTTCTGTCGGTCGAAGACTGAAAGCAGAACCCCCTCTATAGGCTTCCCACTCATCTCATCGAGTACAGCTACCTCACTTAGCTTGGAAGGCAAAGAGCGGGTCAGCACTTTGAAGCGGGTGGAAGACAGAAACTTCGCAGAATTAGAACGAACATCAGCATCCGGAACAATACGGAGGGCATAGAGACCTGTTTCAGGAGCTTTCATATGAAATATAGAGTCTTGCATTTTATAGTCACCAGACGGGAAAAGGACATAATGCACCGACGAAAGCAAGCGCCCATGTTTCTTTAAGAATGTTTCATCAGGTACTTCCACTGCATTGGGGCGAACCGGCAAATTGATCGCATACAACTGAACTGCGAAACTCTTCAGATTCTTAAAACTGACTTTCAAGTCGAATTCCTCACCGGGATAAACCGCTGACGGCGTCTGCACTGTAAAATCCGGGCTAAGGATATCCTGCTTCAGCTCTCTCAAGGCATTAATACGGTGATAAGCCGGATAGCGGGAAATGGCCTCATCACACAATTGCAATCCGGAAGCAGGTACGCCGGCATTCACCGCCTCCTGGGCCTTAAGTAAATAAACCTCGGCACAAATGTCACGTGACTGGTTCTCAGCAATCAGTTTATTCAATGCTCCCAGATAAGGATCTTGCGTCAGCCCGATTCTACCCTCAGGAGCATGATAAGGACGAAAACCGGGATCGGTGCGCCTTTTCCACTGCAGATAATCCAAGTTAGTAAGCAACAGAGCGTCCGGATTATCGGTCCGGCGATATGAATCCATCATGTGTCGATAAATCCCTTCGATACGTGCATTTATCAGAGAATCACTGCCCAACCCGGATAAACTCTCTAATGAAGCAATGGCACGGAAAGCTAAGAGATGATACATATCATGATGATAATAATCACTTGTTACCCCCAGCTCGACAAAAGGAATGTAACTTCGGGATGAAGTATCGAGCAGTAACAAGGAATCCTGAAACGTTACGGCTGCCTCTGACATCACTTTCGTTACAAACTGATTTTTACTCCACTCCCGGATATCATTTGAGGGAGTCACTTCCTCCAAATCTGTACGGCGGTTTAGTTTCCAACGATTTTGAGAAGCATAATCGGCATACATACTGCCGATAAGCGAATGCAGAACCGCACGGTCCAGTGGCTTATCTGTAGTTTTCACCCACTGCTCTAATCCGTTCAACGACACATAGAAACTATCCGGAGTGATCTCTTCCCTGAATCTCATCTGCCAGACATAGGCTTTCAGCATTTGAGGAGAGTTCTTCTCAATTTCAGCTTTCTTATAAATTTCACCGGTCAACCGGACGATAGTCTCAGGCAGGCTTTTCTGTTGGGCCTGCTCCACTTGCTTCCATAACTTATCGTATGATTGGGCATGTGTCCATGACATCATTCCCATAGAAAGTAACACGATAATACAAATCAGTCTAATCTTCATATCTTAAAAGTTTAAGTATCAATACATAATTAACAAAGTAACAAAATAAAGTTTAAAGATCTGTTCTTTTTCTTATAAAAAAAGAGAACAGATCGGGCATATTTCCATAACCAGCAAGAATAAAATTAATCTCTTTTAACACAAAACTAAAAACGACAAGACTTTTTCAGTTAACTTTGTAATCGCAACCATTAATCTAATTACAAACCAACACACAACATCTTATGAAAAACAGACATTACTTGAAGTATATGCTGGCGATTACCGCATTATTATTCAATGGAGAAGTAATCTACTCACAAACCCATCCGATAGAAAGTTATCTGAAAGCGGCAGGAGACCATGCAACCATTTATAATGGTGAAATAGAATTTACGTACAGTCTTGCTCAATACGAAAATCTCCCTTATTTTGAAAGTGACGAATTTACTTCCGGAGAGATCATCTTCAGAGGTAACCGGTATCCGGGTCTGGCCCTTCACCTGGATTTGTACAAAGACCAACTTTCGGCTCTGAATCCCGGTAGCCGTCATAGCATTATTATTAATAACGAAGGAATCGAACAGGTAAAACTACACAATGCTACATTCATCTACTTCCGTCCAACGCCAAATACAAATCTGGACAAAGGATTTTACGAATTACTGCATAATGGAAAAGAATTGAGACTATTGGCACGCAAAAAATATTATATTGCTCATATCAGTGCGGAAAAAATAGTAAAAACCGGCAAACACCAGACTGAATATTTCACGTACAAAGCAAAATATTATCTGGAGTACAACGGAGTATATTATTCCGTCAGTAACAAAAAGACGTTTGCCAGGATCTTTCCGGAACAGCGTAAACTGATAAACCACTATGTACGAAAACAGAAGCTAAACTTCCGTCATGATACTGACGCCTCCCTGACAGCCCTTACAAACTATTGTGAAGAATTGATAGCCCCCAAACAGACACGATGAAAAAGAATACATACCTATGGATGCTGCCCCTGTTATTCTGGTGGCCGCAACAAGCAGTGGCACAACAGCCGCTCTCACTTCCTGCCGACAGTATAACCATTGATACCCTACTGGAATCAATGGAGAAAAATACATCCTACAGAATTTATACTACCATTGACACCTCCTTCAAGGTATTGGTAAGAGGAAAGACTACGCCTTTACAGCAGTTGAAAGAAGCACTGGCACCGACACCCTATAAACTATCGGTATATGGGAACATTTTATTCGTGCTGAAAGAACAGGAGCTTATCACACTATTGCCTCCCACACTGACAGGCGAACCGGAAAAAGATGAAGGTTACTATGGGGATGTATATACTTATCTGAGAGACGAACCGGAAAAAGCATCTTCAGAAAACAAAGTATATAATGTAGGAGATGTACGGATCAAACAACGCCCCCGGAAAGCGACACTCAAAGGGCAAGTGACTAACTTTAAAACCGGTGAGCCCATGATCGGTATCAATCTGATTTTAAAGGACCCATGGATAGCGACAACAACAGACGCAAAGGGTAACTTTACCCTTGAGCTTCCTACCGGACATAAGCAATTGGACATAAAAGGACTGAATGTAAAAGATACGCGACGTCAAATCATGCTTTTCAGTGACGGAACACTCGATATAGAACTGGAAGAGAGTACACATATGCTGGACGAAGTAACCATTACTTCCGGACGCATACAGAATGTAAAGAGCACACAGCTGGGAGCTGAGACTTTGCGCCCTACACAGCTGAAAAATATCCCAATGGCTTTGGGGGAAGTGGACATTCTGAAGATGGTACAAGCCTTGCCGGGAGTAAAAACAGTAGGTGAAGCTTCAAGCGGATTCAACGTACGTGGCGGAGCTACCGACCAAAACCTGATTTTACTTAATGACGGAACCATTTATAACCCCAACCACTTATTTGGCTTCTTCGCCGCTTTCAATTCGGACATGGTGAAAGAGGCCGAAATATATAAAAGCAGCATCCCCGCACAATATGGCGGACGTATCTCGTCTATTCTGGATATCACCGGCAAAGAGGCCAATAAAGAAAAGTTCACAGGTTCGGCGGGTATCGGACTGGTGACAAGCAAACTGAATCTGGAGATTCCGGTCATCAAAGACAGGACATCTGTCTTACTAAGCGGACGTACTACATATTCCGACTGGATTATGAAACAACTTCCGGAAAAAAGCGGTTACAAAGACGGCACCGCCGGTTTTTATGACCTGGGCGCCATTGTGGCACATAAGTTCAACGATAAACACAGCCTTAATATTTACGGATATTATAGCCATGACCGCTTTGCTTTCAACTCAAACGAAAAATACGGTTACAACAACCTTAATGCCTCAGCACGATGGAGGGCTGTATTTAATGAGAGACTGGTGGGATATTTCTCGGCCGGATACGATCACTACGACTACAATAACCGGGAAACAGTCAATGCCTCAAGCGCATATAAGCTATCGTTTGACATTAATCAATATTTCGTTAAGGCAGACTTTACAAACAAACTGACCGGCAATAATACATTAAACTTTGGTTTTAAATCAATGCTGTACAATATCAATTCGGGAACTTACGAACCTGAAGGAAGTGAATCACTGGTGAAAAAGGATGCTTTGCAAAAAGATAAAGCCCTGGAAACGGCGTTCTATTTGGGTGATGAATGGGAAATCACTCCCAAACTGTCTGTCAACGCAGGAATCCGCTATTCGCTATTCAATGCGTTAGGGCCACGTTCGTATTATAAATATGAACCGGGTACACTCCCGCACGAATCGACTATAACAGATACTATCACTGCCGGAGCAGGAAAAGTGATGAAAACCTATCACGGACCCGAATTCCGGCTATCCGCACGATACTCCTTCACGGATGATTTTTCAATTAAAGCAGGATTTAATTCGATGCGGCAATATATACATAAACTGTCGAATACTGTCATCATGTCGCCAACCGACACATGGAAACTAAGTGATGTCAACATTAAACCCCAAAAAGGTTGGCAAGCCGCGGCAGGACTTTACCTGAATTCTCCGAACGGTATCTGGGAATACTCAGTGGAAGGTTATTATAAGCGGATGTCCGATTATCTGGACTATCGCGGAGGAGCCAAACTGCTAATGAACCACCATATTGAAACTGATGTTATCAACACACAAGGACACGCCTACGGTGTGGAACTGCAGGTAAAAAAACAGGTTGGAAAACTGAACGGTTGGATGAGTTATACCTATTCGCGTACTTTCTTGAGACAGAATGACAAACGGATCGAAAAACCTGTAAACAACGGTGACTGGTATCCTACGGAATATGATAAGCCTCATGATTTCAAGTTTGTAGGTAACTATAAATTTACGCACCGCTACAGTATGTCGATCAATGTGGACTACAGCACAGGACGTCCGACAACCATTCCTGCCGGACAATATTATGATGAGTCGACACAATCGATGCGGGCTTATTACACGGAACGAAACTCATACCGTATACCGGACTACTTTCGTACAGACATCTCTTTCAATATAGAGCCCAGCCATCACCTGACGCTACTAACGCATAGTTCTATTTCTATCGGAATATACAACGTCACCGGAAGAAAAAATGTTTATTCCATTTATTATGTGTCGGAAGAAGGTCAGATAAAGGGGTACCAGATGTCTATCTTCGGAGTGCCGATTCCTTTCATTACATATAACATAAAATTCTAACACCATGTTGAAATCAAAATATATTATCTATCTATTGCTACTCTGCCTGACAGGTTGTGTCTCCGAATTTAACGCACAACTTCCCACTTCCGACGAAGAACTGTTGGTAGTGACCGGCGACATCATTGCCAATACGGAAGTCGTATTTTCATTAAGTAAAAGTGTCCCACTGTCCGAAGAATCCCCGGAAAACTATCGAGACATTGAGGCCAAAATCATTGTAACCGGCAGTGACGGCTATCGGAGTAATCCCGGTAAGGCTATCGGAGAAGGCAAATATCAAATCAGCATCGGGGAATTACAGAACAACGTATCTTATGGAGTAGAAATAGAATATAATGGAGAGATTTATATCTCTTCTCCCTCCGAACCGATGGAAACTCCTGAAATAGACAGTGTTTCATGGATACAGCCCGTAAAAGAACAGCCACTGACCATCCGGGTATCTACACATGGTGATCCCGGAAAAACCCAATATTACATGTGGAATTACAAAGAAGACTGGGAGATTAGAGCTAATTACATGACAACTTGTTACTTCGATCCGGAAACAAACCGCATTTACGAGGACAGCAGTTACCCTACCTTCTATTGCTGGAAAAAAGAATTATCCAGAAATATATTGATCAGTTCAACCCAATCACTGAAAGAGAACCGGATCATAAACAATAAGCTGTTTGAAGCACCGGTAAAAGGAGATAGATTTACAGTGTTATACAGTGTACTGGTACAACAACGGACACTGAGTAAAGCAGGGTATGAATATTATCTGAATGTACAACAGCAAAATGAAGACATGGGAGGAATCTTTACTCCACAACCTTCCGAAGTTCAGGGAAATCTCAGTTGTACCACTCAACCTGAGCGAAGAGCCATCGGCTATGTCGGGGTTTACAAAAACATAGTCGAAAAGAGAATCTATATTCGCCCCAATGACATAGAACGTCCTCCCCGATACACAGATTGCGAGGAACTGACGGACGATGATCTGAACGAAATGGGCTACAACACCTATCTGACAAGGTATCTGGCTGGCTATCGTCCTGTCGGAACAGGTACACACATCGATAACTGGACGCTGCAAAGATGCACAGAATGTGAATATAACGGAGGAAACAAAAACAAACCTTCGTTCTGGCCCAATGATCACCAATAACTTAAAAAGAAAGGAGACAATCATGAAACGAATCTTCACACTATATTTCTTTGCATTGTTTTGTCTGATTTCACAGGCACAGGAAGAACTATACGAACGGGTGTATGTACATACGGACAAAACGTGTTATCTGGCCGGCGAAGAAGTTTGGATCAAGTTTTATACCACTGACACCCACTTCCAACCATCTTTTTTCAGCAAAGTGGGATATGTAGAAATATCAAATGCCGAACGCCCACAGGCCCAGTTAAAATTAGCACTTGACAATGGCAGCGGTTCGGGAAAAATAAAGATTCCGGCTGATGCTCCCTCAGGTATTTACGAGTTAAGCGGATATACCCAATATATGAGAAATGAAGGGGAAAAAATCTTTTTTCGAAAGCAGATTGCCATAATCAACACTTTCCGGATTGCGGAATCTGACCCGATAACATTAGCCGATTCTACGGAAACATACCCGAAAGAAGTACCGGCTATGAACGGAAACATTCGTATAAACACTTCCCGGCCGTCGTATAGTATGCGCCAACCTGTAGAATTGACCATCAATGGCCTGCCCGAAAAAGTATCCGACCTTATCGTTTCGGTAAGCCGCAATGATTCACTGGTCATACTTCCACATCATGAAGAATCTGTCTGGAGACAGCAAGTTACCAGTACGCCCGGCACATTCTCCGGTCAATGGGTACCGGAATATGAAGGACATATCATCCGCGGACAAATACAAACTCCCGAAGGAGAAACACTGAAACAGATACAGAATAAACATGTGTCAGCAGACATCGCTTTTGTAGGTAAAGATATCCGGTATGTACAAGGACAAGTAGACGTTGAAGGGAATGCACGATTCTACACAAGCAATATATTTGGAATCAATGACATAGTGGCTGCCGCATGGGGAGCTAATGGAGAATCTTACCAAATGAATATTTTATCGCCTTTCTGTGAGAATCTGTCGAAAAATCTCCCCCAACTTAAACTCTATCGAAATAAAAAACGATTATTGGAAAGAAGCATAGGCATACAGCTACAACAAGTTGTCATGCTCGATTCTCTTGACCATGGTATCCCTCTGCAATCTTGTTACGGGCTCCAACCTTATCTGAACTACAATCTGGATGAATACACAAGATTCAGCACGATGACAGAAACCTTTGTAGAATTTGTACGTAGCGTGATAATACGCAAAGTGAATGGTAAACGCAGGCTAAAAGTACTCAAAGAGGGAGAAAAAAGATTCAATGTCGGAAATACATTAGTGTTATTGGATGGTGTTCCTATTCACGATCACGAAGATATTCTGAAGTATAACCCCAAATTGGTGAAAAAAATCGATATCTATAACAGCCGCTATGCTTTTAGCGGTGAAACATTCGAATGTATGATTTCCCTGACCACGCAAAAAGGAAACCTGCCTTCCATACAGTTAAGTGACGACTCGCAACTGACAGTATATGAATGTCCTCAATTGCCCGTTGCATTCAGCATGCCCGAGTACAAAAACGAGGTTGACAGAAAATCACGCAAACCGGATTTCCGGCATACATTATACTGGAACCCCTCCGTAAAAACAGAAAAGGGAAAAGCTACCACACTCCTTTTTTACACATCCGACCTTGAAGGAGAATTTAAAGTAGTGGTGGAAGGCTTTACGCACCAAGGAGAAGCAATCCGAGGTGAAACGAGTTTTCGTGTAGGAGAATGACCCTCGCAGTCCAATGGGTGAAGTAACTCCCCAATAAAAAAAGTGGGGAACACTTTTATTTAGTGTATCCCCACTTCATCATTTCATTTCTGCCGGCTTCTCTTAAACATCTTTCCAGCAGATGCATTACTACTTTTTTCATTGCTTCAAATACTAATAATAATTACCTTAATTAATAAACACACATCGAAAACCTAAAGGGGAGAACGCTTAAAGCGTTACATATCCCCAGATGTTAGGATTGGCATTTGCCAAATTCTTTAATAAACTTCTTACAATCTTCATAATCTTTTTACCTAAAAAAACTGTTACCTAAAAACTATGTTATCCTAATTCTTATGTTTTACAGCACAAAAATAAGGCCTAAATAGATACGTTGTACTCAAAAAGGGAAGAAAAATATGTTTTAAAACATATTTCTTGATGTATATCAAGAAAATCGGTTTCTATTGGCAATCATATGACAAAACCGGACATAAATAAAGTCAGAAAGGCAGGTTGCCATTGACAATTCTGCATTTGGATGACAAGTCGTCATGAAACAGGAAAACAAAAAGAGATCCTTAAAAAAGAAGAGAGGCAAACGCTTGTAACGCTTGCCCCTCATTCGTATATTCGCTGATGAACCTTTATTTAATCGGTGTCTGTTCTAATGTAGCAACCAGAAAATCATAGAATTTCTGCACAGTCGGAATCAAGGCTCTTTCATCAGGAGAGTGCGGTGAACGCAGTGTAGGGCCAAATGAAATCATATCCAGTCCAGGAATAATAGCCCCAATGATACCGCATTCCAACCCGGCATGAATAACTTTCACTTCCGGCTCTGTACCAAACTGCTTTTTATAAGATTCTTTCATTGCATGCAGAATCGGAGAATCGATGTCGGGTTGCCATCCGGAATATCCTCCCGTCATCTCCACTTTCATACCCGCCATAGAAAAGCAACATTCAAGGCTGGTAGTCAGACATTCTTTCATGCTGTCGCTGGAACTACGTGCCAGAATCTTGAAAGAAGCTTTTCCACCACCAATATTAATGATTGCCAGATTTGAAGAGGTTTCTACTGTATCGGGAATTGTAGGAATCATTCGCATCACACCATTCTGACAAGCAAAAATAGCATCGATCAGATTATCCTGAATCTCTTCAGGTACTTCTCCTGCAGGCAGTTCTACCCGCTCGGCAGTGAAGCTGATAGGAGTTTCGATTGCTTTATACTCTTCATTGAAAATATCTTCGCAATACTTCACTAAACCCAATAGTTCTTCTTCATTTTCAGCGGGGATAGTTACTACTGCATGGGCTTCACGAGGAATGGCATTCCGCATATTTCCACCTTCCCAAGTTGCCAGGCGAGCTTCATAACTTGCTACAGCTTCACGCACAAAACGTACCAGTAATTTGTTGGCATTGGCACGTCCCTGATTGATTTCCAGTCCGGAATGACCGCCACGAAGACCTTTCAAACTTACCTTAATGGCAATATCACCATCTTCCGGAGCCACTTCCTTATACTCAAGAGATGCGGTAACGTCCATACCACCGGCACAGCCGATGTAAAGTTCACCTTCGTCTTCAGAATCGAGATTAAGCAGTATTTCTCCATTCACAGTACCCGGTTTCAGACCAAAAGCACCAAACATACCTGTTTCTTCATCCTTTGTAATCAAAGCTTCCAACGGTCCGTGTTTCAGATTCTGATCTTCAAGAACAGCCATGATAGCAGCTACTCCCAAACCATTATCGGCTCCAAGTGTAGTACCTTTAGCTTTCACCCATTCACCATCTATATAAGTTTCAATCGGATCTTTCTCAAAATCGTGAACAGTATCATTGTTTTTCTGTGGTACCATATCCATATGTGCCTGAAGGATTACTCCTTTTCTATTTTCCATCCCCGGAGTGGCAGGTTTACGGATAATCACATTGCCGGCTTCATCTACAAAGGTTTCCAAGCCGAGACCTTTACCGAAATTTACCAGAAACCCGGTAATTTTTTCCATATGTCCCGACGGACGCGGAATCTGCGTCAAAGAATAGAAGTGCTTCCATACATTTTGTGGAGCTAAATCAAGAATTGTGCTCATAAATGAATTATTTATAGGTTTTAAATCAATTTCTAAAGGTCAAAGCTACTAAAAAGAATGGAAAAGAAAGAATTACCAGAAGAAATTCAAATAAAAAAAGTTCAAAAACCGGATTTACAGATTAAATATGTATAGCAATAACACACATATTGTTTTAAGTCAGCAAAGCGCATTTCCTGAAACACAATTGTTATCAGCAAATATTATTTTCGTCGGAGGAAGGAAATAGCCGCCAACCCGTAAATGCCTAATAAAACGACCAATAAGGTTTGAATGCCATGAACGATCAATGCAAATATTCCGGCATCTGTCGCATTTACCCCATAAAGCATCATCATGGTGATCACTGCAAAATGCCACGGACCGGCTCCATTCGGAGTAGGAACAATTACGGCAAATGTTCCTCCGACAAACATGACCAATGCAGCAAGAAGTCCCAGATGTGACGTAAAAGCAAAACAATAGAAAGTGAAATAAAAATGGAGAAAATAGCTGAGCCAAATCAAAAAGCTATAAAGCAGGAAAAGCGGAAGATTTTTCACATTCCGCAGTGACATAATGCCTTCACAAACATTCAGTACAACTCCTTTCACTTTCTCGAAAAAAGAAAGGGTACGAATCAAATAATAAAATAGCACAACAACTCCGATTCCACAAAACAGAATGATATAGAACCAAACAGACGTAAGTAAATGCATCAATGAAGGAATCTTCGTACCGGTTTGTTCAAGAAAGGTGACAAATACAGGCATTTGCAACAAAACCGTGACACCGGTAATCAAAAGAATAGTCAGTGTATCTACCAGACGTTCGGTTACCACAGTACCTAAAGATTTAGCAAAGGAAACATCATCGTATTTTGCAAGTATCCCACACCGGCTCACTTCTCCTACCCGCGGCACCACCAAACTGGCTGCATACGAAATGAAAATGGCATTGACGCAATCACTTCTTCGGGGAAACGCTCCCAAAGGTTCCAGCGTCTGACGCCAACGCCAACCACGAAACACTTGTGCCGATATGCCGAAAAGAAGTGAAAAAGCCATCCACCACCAGTTTGTGCCGTGTTGCAAAACCTCCGCGGCTTTTACAAAATCGAAGTCACGATAGACCCAATATAAGATAAAGCCTCCCAAAACCAATGGTAAGATAAGTTTCAGTGCCTTTTTTATTAGTTTCTTCATCCCTAATTCTTTATTCTTCATTTAAAAGAATTACCTTTGTCTGCTGCAAAAGTAGTTATTTAGTTGATAAATGAAATTAGTAAAGCCTAAAAAGTTTCTCGGGCAACACTTCCTGAAAGACCTGAAAGTGGCACAGGACATTGCCGATACAGTAGATACATTCCCCGAACTGCCGATTCTGGAAGTTGGGCCGGGAATGGGTGTGCTCACTCAGTTCCTTGTCAAAAAAGAACGGTTGGTAAAAGTGGTGGAGGTCGATTATGAATCGGTAGCCTATCTGCGAGAAGCCTATCCGTCACTGGAAGACAACATCATTGAGGATGACTTCCTGAAAATGAACCTGCAACGTTTATTTGACGGACATCCGTTCGCATTAACCGGAAACTATCCTTATAATATATCCAGCCAGATATTTTTCAAAATGTTGGATAACAAAGACCTGATTCCTTGCTGTACAGGAATGATCCAAAAGGAAGTAGCCGAACGCATTGCGGCCGGACCGGGCAGTAAAACATATGGCATTCTCAGCGTTCTGATACAAGCCTGGTATCGGGTAGAGTATCTTTTCACTGTAAGCGAACATGTGTTCAACCCACCTCCAAAAGTGAAGAGTGCAGTCATACGAATGACACGCAACGAGATACAAGACCTTGGTTGTGATCCGAAGCTATTCAAACAGGTAGTGAAAACTACTTTCAACCAGCGTCGAAAGACATTACGAAACTCCATCAAACCGATCTTGGGTAAAGATTGCCCGTTGACAGAAGACGCTCTATTCAACAAACGCCCTGAACAACTCTCGGTACAGGAGTTTATAGACCTGACAAACCGGGTGGAGCAAGCGCTGAAATCCCCGATAGAAGCAACTTCTCAAAAAGAAATTCCCAATGGGGAAGCCGGATTATCGGACTGAACAAACGTAGTATACTAAACGTGACTTCCTCGATTTACGGGAAGCAGGTAAGGATGTAATTATGAACGAAGAATACATTGACAACGTAAAAGAGCTTATCGGAGAAAAAGATGCCGATAAAGTAAAAGAGCTTCTTATCGATCTGCACCCTGCTGATATAGCGGAGTTGTGTAACGAATTGAATCCGGAAGAAGCCCGCTTCGTCTATCGATTACTTGATAATGAAACTGCCGCGGACGTACTTGTAGAAATGGACGAGGATGTTCGTAAAGAGTTTCTTGACATCCTGCCATCAGAAACCATTGCCAAACGTTTCGTTGACTATATGGATACGGACGATGCCGTAGATTTGATGCGCGAACTGGATGAAGACAAGCAGGAAGAGGTACTTTCGCACATTGAAGACATCGAACAGGCAGGAGACATTGTCGACCTGCTGAAATATGACGAAAATACCGCCGGTGGTTTGATGGGTACGGAAATGGTGACCGTCAACGAAAACTGGAGTATGCCCGAATGCCTGAAAGAAATGCGTCAACAGGCAGAAGAACTTGATGACATCTATTATGTATATGTGATAGACGATGACGAACGTCTTCGCGGAATATTTCCACTGAAAAAGATGATTACGTCACCCTCTGTATCCAAAGTAAAACATGTGATGCAGAAAGACCCTATCTCCGTACACGTAGACACACCTATCGATGAAGTGGCACAAATTATCGAAAAGTATGACTTGGTTGCTATCCCGGTTCTCGACAGCATCGGCCGGTTGGTAGGACAGATTACCGTCGACGACGTCATGGACGAGGTTCGTGAACAATCGGAGCGCGACTACCAATTGGCATCCGGTCTCTCACAGGATGTAGAAACGGACGACAATGTACTTCGTCAGACTACAGCCCGCTTGCCCTGGCTATTAATCGGTATGATTGGCGGCATAGGTAACTCTATGATATTAGGTAATTTTGATTCTACTTTCGCCGCACATCCCGAAATGGCTCTTTACATACCGTTAATTGGCGGTACAGGTGGAAATGTGGGAACCCAGTCATCGGCACTTGTCGTACAAGGCTTGGCAAACAGTTCTCTCGATGCTAAAAACACGTTCAAGCAAGTCAGCAAAGAAGCTGTAGTTGCATTGATTAATGCCACAATCATCTCTTTACTGGTATATACTTATAATTTCATTCGTTTCGGTGCAACGGCCACTGTTACTTATTCGGTATCCATCAGCCTGTTTTCAGTAGTGATGTTTGCCTCCATCTTCGGTACTCTGGTTCCAATGACACTGGAAAAGATGAAAATAGATCCTGCTATAGCTACAGGGCCGTTTATTGCCATTACAAATGACATCATTGGCATGATGATGTACATGGGAATTACGGTGTTATTATCGTAAAAAACGGCTATAATGAAAAAAAATAAAGGAAAATAGTATGAAGTAATCATTTTATTTCATTAATTTGTGACCTAATGGATTTAAGGACAAATCCTGTTTTCCTAAAAACGAATATACAATGATGGACTCTCATGACACTAACCAACCTTTGAAACAAGGGGAATTAGAAGAAGAAAAAAAAGCAGTTGAGGTTTCTGAAGAGATTACAGAAACTCCGGCTGAAGAAACGATTGCTGAAAAATCAACCGAATTAGGTTCAAGACTGAACACTAAAGAAGAAGTGCTGTCCCGATTAAAAGAAGTTGCCCAAGATGCTGAAAATGCAAGTAAACAGGAGCTGGATGGTTTAAAGCAGACTTTCTATAAAATTCATAATGCCGAACTCGAGGCTGCGAAAAAGTTATTCGTAGAAAATGGTGGTGCCGAAGATGAATTTATTGCACAGCCTAACGGTGTAGAAGAAGAATTCAAAAGTTTAATGGCAGCCATCAAAGAGAAGAGAAGTGCTTTGGCTGCTGAGATTGAAAAACAGAAAGAAGAGAATCTTCAGGTCAAGCTGTCGATTATCGAAGAATTAAAAGAACTGGTGGAATCACCCGATGACGCCAATAAATCCTACAATGAATTTAAAAAGCTACAGCAACAGTGGAATGAAGTAAAGCTGGTACCACAGGCTAAAGTAAACGAGTTGTGGAAGAATTATCAACTGTATGTTGAGAAGTTCTACGATATACTAAAACTGAATAATGAATTCAGGGAATATGATTTCAAGAAGAATCTGGAAATCAAGACACACCTTTGTGAAGCTGCAGAGAAACTGGCCGACGAACAAGATGTAGTCTCCGCTTTCCATCAATTACAGAAACTACATCAAGAGTTCCGCGATACCGGCCCGGTTGCCAAAGAATTGCGTGACGAAATATGGAACCGCTTCAAAGCTGCCTCTACTGCTGTCAATCGTCGTCATCAGCAACATTTCGAAGCATTAAAAGAGAGCGAACAGCATAATCTGGATCAGAAAACAGTTATTTGCGAAATAGTAGAAGCAATCGAATTCGATCAACTGAAAACATTTGCTGCATGGGAAACCAAGACGCAAGAAGTAATCGCCCTGCAAAACAAATGGAAAACAATCGGTTTCGCTCCACAGAAAATGAACGTGAAAATCTTTGAGCGTTTCCGTAAAGCTTGCGACGAGTTCTTCAAGAAAAAAGGAGAATTCTTCAAGTCTCTGAAAGAGGGTATGAATGCCAATCTGGAAAAGAAAAAAGCATTATGTGAAAAGGCAGAAGCTCTGAAAGATAGTACCGACTGGAAAGAAACAGCCGAAGTCTTGACTAAACTACAAAAAGAATGGAAGACAATCGGCCCTGTTTCTAAAAAATATTCGGATGCAGTTTGGAAACGTTTTATCACTGCATGTGATTACTTCTTTGAACAAAAGGGCAAAGCCACTTCTTCCCAACGTTCTGTAGAACAAGAAAATCTGGAAAAGAAAAAAGCAATCATAGCCCAATTAACCTCAATTGACGAAACAACAGATGCTGATGAAGCAAGCAAAGAAGTTCGTGAATTGATGAAAGAATGGAATAATATCGGGCATGTTCCTTTCAAAGAGAAAGATAAGCTTTATAAGCAATATCACGGTTTGATTGACCAGCTTTTCGACCGATTCAATATCAGTGCATCGAACAAGAAACTGAGTAATTTCAAATCTTCTATCGGTAATATTCAAAGTGGAGGTTCGCAATCTATTTATCGTGAACGCGAAAAATTGGTTCGTACGTACGAGAACATGAAAAACGAACTCCAGACCTATGAAAACAACTTGGGCTTCCTCACTACCTCTTCCAAAAAAGGAAACAGCCTTTTGACCGAAATTAATCGTAAGGTAGAAAAGCTCAAAGCTGATCTGGAATTGGTATTGCAGAAGATAAAGGTAATTGATGAATCAATCAAAGAAGAATAAAGGAAAATAATTTTTAGTTCTATGTAAAGCGAATCAGAAGGCATAAGCCCCTTTGATTCGCTTTTTTTATATACGAAAATTATAGATAGGAAAGAATACCAACAAAGAGAGCGAAGTTTTATATAAAAACTTCGCTCTCTTTGTTGGGCTATCTGGACTCGAACCAGAAATGACAGGACCAGAATCTGTAGTGTTACCATTACACCATAGCCCAATGTCGCTTAACGATTCACATCCTTTGTTTCTCGTTTGCGGTTGCAAAGGTACAAAGTTTTTTTTAATCACAAATACTTTTCGCTCTTTTTTTGCAAAAAAATATCTAATACGCCGGATTCCAAAGAGATGCATCCCTAAAAAAAAACAAAAAATGAAATAGATTTAGCATATAACCTTCCTTGATACAATAAATCAGCGTATATTTGTAAAAAATATCACGTTTATGACAGGAAAACAAAGAATGCCCCTTCCTTGTTATAAACAGAAACTAAACATTGATTATTTAATTTCAACCTATAAATGAACGAAACGAAAGTATTAATAGAAAAGATAACCGAAGGTATACAAGAAAAAAAAGGTAAAAACATTGTCATAGCAGATCTGACAAACATTGACGACACGATATGCCAATACTTTGTAATCTGTCAGGGGAACTCCCCCAGCCAGGTCGTTGCCATCGTAGATTCCATAAAAGAATTTACCCGAAAAGGTGCCGGCACTAAACCCTCTGCCATCGATGGACAACGAAACGCAGAGTGGGTAGCTATGGACTTTTCTGACGTATTAGTACACGTATTCCTGCCGGAGGCCAGAAACTTTTATAATTTGGAGCACCTGTGGGCAGATGCCAAACTAATTACTATTCCCGACATTGATTAATCTATCAGTATGGACAATAACAGCAAGAAAACCAACAATAAAGTAAATATGCCCAAGTTCAATCTGAACTGGATGTATATGATTATCGCCCTGATGCTTTTAGGGCTGTATTTCGCTAACGGAAACAGTTCTGTTAACAAGAACATCTCTTATGATGAATTCCAACAATACGTACGTGACGGGTATGTCAGTAAAGTGATTGGCTATGATGACAACACAGTTGAAATTTATATTAAGCCACAGTACGTAGGAGCTGTATTCAAACAAGATTCTACACGTGTAGGCCGGAATCCGATGATTACCACCGAAGCTCCTTCACGCGAAAATCTGGATAACTTCCTGCAAAAGGAGAAAGAAGAAACACACTTCGACGGTTCTGTCAGCTATGATAAGAAGAAAGACTACTTCAGCGCAATACTTTGGAATGTGCTGCCTATTGTCTTCCTGATTGCCTTGTGGATATTCTTCATGCGCCGCATGGGCAGTGGTGCCAGTGGTGGAGCAGGTGGCGTATTCAATGTAGGAAAATCGAAAGCACAGCTCTTTGAGAAAGGTGGATCCATCAAAGTGACATTTAAAGATGTAGCCGGACTGGCAGAAGCCAAACAGGAAGTAGAAGAGATTGTCGAATTCCTGAAAGAACCCCAGAAATATACGGATTTGGGAGGTAAAATTCCTAAAGGCGCCTTGCTGGTAGGCCCTCCGGGAACAGGTAAAACATTGCTTGCAAAGGCTGTAGCCGGTGAAGCCAATGTACCTTTCTTCTCTTTGGCCGGTTCCGATTTCGTTGAAATGTTTGTCGGCGTAGGTGCATCCCGCGTACGCGACCTTTTCAAACAGGCTAAGGAAAAGGCTCCCTGTATTGTTTTCATCGATGAGATTGATGCCGTAGGACGTGCCCGCGGCAAGAATCCTGCGATGGGCGGCAATGATGAACGTGAGAACACGTTGAACCAGCTGCTAACTGAAATGGACGGTTTCGGCTCAAACAGCGGTGTTATTATTCTGGCAGCCACTAACCGTGTGGATGTACTCGATAAAGCATTACTCCGTGCCGGACGATTCGACCGGCAAATTCATGTAGATTTACCGGATCTCAACGAACGTAAGGAAGTATTTGGTGTGCATTTGCGCCCCATCAAGATAGACGATACAGTAGATGTAGATCTGCTTGCCCGCCAGACCCCCGGATTTTCGGGAGCTGATATTGCAAACGTATGCAACGAAGCAGCCCTGATAGCTGCACGACATGGAAAGAAATTCGTAGGCAAACAGGATTTTCTGGATGCTGTAGACCGTATCATCGGTGGACTTGAAAAGAAAACCAAAATCACCACGGAAGCCGAACGCCGCTCTATTGCTTTGCATGAAGCCGGACACGCAAGCATCTCTTGGTTATTGGAATATGCCAACCCATTGATTAAGGTAACCATCGTTCCTCGTGGACGCGCATTGGGAGCTGCATGGTATCTGCCGGAAGAAAGGCAAATTACCACCAAAGAGCAAATGCTCGATGAGATGTGTGCCACTCTGGGCGGACGCGCAGCAGAAGATCTCTTCATTGGCCGCGTATCCAGTGGAGCTGCCAATGACCTTGAACGTGTAACCAAACAGGCTTATGGCATGATCGCCTACTTGGGAATGAGTGAAAAGTTGCCGAACTTATGCTATTATAATAATGATGAGTATTCGTTCCAACGTCCGTATAGCGAAAAGACTGCCGAACTGATTGACGAAGAGGTGAAAAGAATGGTTAACGAACAATATGAACGTGCCAAACAAATCCTCTCGGAACACAAAGAGCAGCACAACGAATTGGCGCAGCTACTGATCGATAAAGAAGTAATCTTTGCCGAAGACGTAGAACGAATCTTCGGTAAACGTCCTTGGGCTTCCCGTTCGGAAGAGATCATGGCAGCCAATAGCAAACAAGAAAATACCGCCCACTCTACGGATGGAGAAGATACCGATACTCCACAAGCAACAGAGTCTCAAGAAGACAATGCGCAACAAGAACCGGCGGCATCACAAAACTAAAAATGTAACAGCACCTTGAAAAACAACTTTTTACAACGCGCCATAACAGGAATATTATTTGTAGCCATCATAGTGGGTTGTATACTGTACGATCCACTGGCTTTCGGAACACTTTTCGTTATTGTCAGTGCTTTGACCATACGTGAGTTCGGTCATCTTGTCAATCAATCGGGGGAAGTAGCCATCAACCGGACCATCACCATGCTGGGAGGAGCTTATCTGTTCCTTGCTCTCATGGGATTCTGCATCGATGCTGCCGATTCCAAAATATTCATTCCTTATCTGGTATTGCTCATTTACCTGATGATAAGCGAATTATACCTTAAGAAAAAGAATCCGGTACTCAACTGGGCTTATTCCATGTTGAGCCAGATGTATATCGCTCTCCCTTTTGCTTTACTGAATGTACTCGCTTTCCAGAATGATCCGGAAACAACCAGCGTCTCTTATAATCCGATATTACCGCTTTCTATATTTGTATTTCTATGGCTGAATGATACGGGCGCCTACTGCTTCGGCTCTCTGTTTGGCAAGCATCGTTTATTCGAACGTATTTCTCCGAAGAAGTCATGGGAAGGTTCTATCGGCGGCGGTATCGTAGCCATTGCCGCTTCGTTTGCATTTGCCTATTTCTTTCCGGTCATGACTTGGGCTGAGTGGGCCGGGTTGGCACTGGTCGTTGTTATTTTCGGAACTTGGGGAGACTTAACGGAGTCACTTCTGAAACGTCAATTGCAAATTAAAGATTCTGGAAGCATTTTGCCGGGACACGGTGGTATGCTCGACCGCTTCGACAGTTCGCTTATGGCCATACCGGCAGGAGTTGTCTACTTATATGCACTGACCCTGTTCTAAAATCGATAAAAAAATAATAGCCGCAAATAAAAACGGGCTACAAACGTAAAGCATCCCGCAGAATATAGCGAAACTTCCGTTTGTAGCCCGTTATTTACAACTCACCCTTTTTACATTACCTGAACTTCGTTTGAAAGCTCTATATTCTTTGCACCCTCGGGTATCGGCTGTTCTTTTACATCAAAGACTACCTCAACTTCTCCGTTTTCAACAGAATTCAGTTTCACTTTAATGCCTTTCTTACCGGTCAGATCCAACGAATTCAAATTAAAAGATACCGCACCGTTTAAACAACGCTTAGTCACATCACCATACGTATTATAACGATATTCCAAATGGATATACCCGTCATCACCATCTTTAGCCATGTTTCGCATATCGCGAACCAGACTGAAGCGATGTTTTTCTTTGGCCGGTAAGCACTGGCGAAAAATGATGTTCAGATATCCGCCTCCAATCCACATCATATCTTTATATACAAGAACAGGGTCATTGCCTATTTCCGCTTCATTGTCGGCAGTCAGGTCCTCTATTTGTTTGGTCAGGACGTCATAGTTACACTCTACTTTTACCCCATGATCGTATCCTTCATAATTATCATAAAGAGGATTGAAATAAGTAATCACACGCTGTCCGTCTATCGGCCTATAGCCCGGAATCGCGGTCGCAGCAGGCCAAAGACTTCCCCAATGGTCGGCATTCAGTGCATACGTATCACCACCGACTACCCGGACTGTAGCCCAGTCTCTTGCTATATCGCCCAATGAATAACCGTCACCGTCATCACACGACTGCAATGCCGGCAGTATCAGCGTCAGCATTGCCACCCAAAGTAGTTTAACTCTTTTCATATCTATTCTTAATTTATTCCTTTTACCCTATAAATAAAAAAACCGGGCATTTACTGCACCGGTTTCTGTCCTATTATTGAATAAAAAACTATTTTTTAAGCAATTTCACCATTTCGCGGGCAGCATGCCTCGGGGCTCCTGCCGGTCCGAGCAACCGTGCCATTTCTTCATAACCATCCAACATTTTCCGTCGATAGTCTTCTTGAAACAACAAACGTTTCAACTCGTTCCGCATATTCTCCACCGTCATCGTATCAGCCACCAATTCCCTGACTACTTCCCGTCCGGCAATCAAGTTGACCAACGAGATAAACTTCACCTTCAAGATATGTTTCCGGAGGAAAGACACCAGCTTCCCTACGGGAGTATGATAGCAAACCACTTGCGGTACGCGGAAAAGTGCCGTCTCAAGAGTGGCAGTTCCGGATGTCACCAAAGCGACATCCGCCTGTTGAAGCAAGCGGTAAGTCCGGCCAAAGATTACTTGCAGATTTGTCCCTTTTACGAATTCAGCATAGTATTCCGGAGAAATGCCGGGAGCGGCAGCCAGCACAAGCTGATAATCCGAAAAAGCCGAGGCTGCCCGGATCATATCGGGGAGATTATCCTTAATCTCCTGCTTCCGGCTTCCGGCAAGCAAAGCAATGATAGGCTTATCCGCTAACTCATTATCACTGATAAAATCGGCAAATGTTTCCGGATTTGCAGCCTTGAAAGCGGTAACTTCATCCACCGTCGGATTACCAACGTAATGAATCGGGTATTGATGCCCTTCAAAAAACTCAACCTCAAAAGGGAGAATGGAGAAAAGCTCATCTACATCTCTTCTTATATTTTTGATGCGATATTCTTTCCATGCCCAAATCTTGGGAGAAATATAGTAATAAACCGGAATCTTCGTTTTCGCATGCACAAACTTGGCAATATCGAGATTAAAGCCCGGATAATCCACCAAAATAACAACATCCGGCGACCATGCCACGATGTCCTCCTTACATCTCTTCATGTTGGCAAAGATGGTTCGCAGATGCAGCAATACAGGGATAAAGCCCATGTAAGCCAGCTCCTTATAATGCTTCACCATCGTTCCTCCTACAGCAGCCATCATATCACCGCCAAAGAAACGGAATTCAGCCCGCGGATCCTCCTCTTTCAGTGCAGCCATCAAGTGAGAAGCGTGCAAATCGCCCGAGGCTTCACCAACAATCAGATAGTATTTCATAATTCCCAGGATTTCAATTCGTCCATAAAATGATAAGCAGTCATATCCACTACCGTCGGTGTGATGGCTACATATCCGTTGGCCAACGCCCAATGATCGTTCTTCTCGTTCTCCGGTTCGTGATCGATAAACTCTCCGGTCAGCCAATAATAATTCGTATCGTCTCTCCGTGGACAGGCCTGCCACTCTCCGCTCCAGTGCCCTTTGGCCTGTTCGCAGATTTTCACTCCCTTCAGTTCCGGAGTATTGGGAAAATTCACATTGAGGCAAGTCAGTGGCGGAAGTCCCTTCTCAAGAACCATTGCCGCTATTTTCCGCACATAAGGTCCTGCAGCATCAAAATCAGCTCCGGGGGCATGATCACAAATAGAAAACCCGATAGAAGGAATTCCGTTAAGGCAACCTTCGATTACAACCCCCATCGTGCCAGAGTAGTGTACATTGGTAGCAGAATTGTCACCATGATTAATCCCACCGACAACCAGATCGGGTTCACGGTCAAGTATCTGATTTCGTGCCAGTTTTATACAATCGGCCGGCGTACCGGAACACTTATAAACAGTCAACCCCACATCTTTTTTCAATAACTGATAATGCACCGGCTGTGTCACCGTCAGTGCACATCCACTGCCGGAACGGGGGGCGTCAGGAGCCATTACTACGATTTCGCCCAGCGGACGAAGAAATTTAATCAGTTCACTAATACCTTTTGCCATAATACCGTCGTCATTGGAAACGAGGATCAAAGGCCTTTTATTTTCCATACAATCTTACCTTATCTATTATTTTATGTTTTCGAAATGCACAAAAGTAGCAAAAAGAACTTGTATCGACAACAGAACCAAATAGGAAAGCGAAGGTCTATTAATATTGTATTCACAGCAGATAAGAAACAAGAGTGTAAAACATCCGGATGTTCTTCACAATAACATCCGGATCTTGTTAGATACAACATGGGGATCTTGTTATCAAAAACATGGGGATGTTTTATCAGCTAACTCTTAATGGAAGTCTTGAAACCATCTGATGGTTAGCCATGCAGACTACCCGTTTACAAATCTTAATCTTCTGCAAGTGAGTAAAAAAAGGAATTGATATTCAATTTTAATACGTATATTTGCGAGCTAAAAAGAGAAAAAATGCCCGTATCTCGCCTGGCAGTTATTAACAAAACAGGTGACTTATCAACAGATTAAGCAAAGTTTCTATTTTTTAGTAGGCGCTCTGAGGATTTATCACTTATTTCGCTGCCAATAAATTTAGATAATATGGGAAAAATAATTGCTTTGGCCAATCAAAAAGGTGGTGTAGGAAAAACAACGACTACGATTAACCTCGCAGCTTCGCTGGCTACGCTTGAAAAGAAAGTACTGGTTGTTGATGCAGACCCACAGGCAAATGCCTCTTCCGGATTGGGAGTCGACATCAAGCAATCCGAATGTACTATCTACGAATGCATTATCGACAGAGCCAACGTACAGGACGCTATTCATGACACTGAAATTGATTCGCTGAAAGTCATTTCATCACACATCAATCTGGTAGGCGCCGAAATTGAAATGCTAAATCTCAAAAATCGCGAAAAGATACTGAAAGAAGTGCTGACTCCGTTAAAGGAAGAGTATGATTATATTTTGATAGACTGTTCTCCTTCGCTGGGATTGATCACAATCAACGCCCTGACGGCAGCAGACTCGGTGATTATCCCCGTACAGGCAGAATACTTTGCCCTCGAGGGAATCAGCAAACTGCTGAATACCATCAAGATTATCAAATCAAAACTGAACCCGGCACTCGAAATAGAAGGCTTCCTGCTGACGATGTACGACTCACGCCTGCGCCAAGCCAACCAGATCTATGACGAAGTGAAACGCCACTTTCAGGAACTGGTGTTCAAAACCGTCATCCAGCGCAACGTGAAGCTCAGTGAAGCACCCAGTTACGGACTGCCCACCATCTTATATGATGCAGAATCTACCGGAGCAAAAAATCACCTGGCACTGGCTAAGGAACTAATAAGCAGAAATAGTAAATAAACGAAGATATGGCAACACAAAGAAGAAATGCATTAGGCCGCGGGCTCGACGCCCTGCTCTCCATGGAGGAGGTGAAAACCGAAGGTTCTTCGTCTATTAACGAAATAGAACTGTCGAAAATCTCCGTCAACCCCAACCAGCCGCGTCGCGAATTTGATGAAACGGCACTGGAAGAGTTGGCCGATTCGATCAGGGAAATAGGAATTATCCAACCCATCACCCTGCGCAAAGTCTCGGACGACGAGTACCAGATCATTGCCGGGGAACGTCGCTACCGCGCTTCACAGAAAGCCGGACTGGACACGATTCCTGCATACATCCGCACAGCCGATGATGAAAACGTGATGGAGATGGCGCTGATAGAAAATATACAGCGCGAGGATCTTAATTCGGTAGAAATCGCACTGGCTTACCAACACTTGATAGAGCAATATGACCTGACACAGGAGCGGTTAAGTGAACGTGTCGGCAAGAAACGCACAACCATTGCCAACTATCTGCGTCTGCTCAAATTGCCTGCACCGATACAAATGGCACTGCAGAACAAACAGATAGACATGGGACATGCCCGGGCATTGATCACACTGGGCGACCCGAAACTACAAGTTAAAATTTTCGAAGAAATTCTGGAACACGGATACTCTGTCCGCAAAGTAGAAGAAATAGTAAAATCACTGAGCGAAGGAGAAGCCGTGAAGAGCGGAACCAAAAAGATTACCCCGAAGCGGGCCAAACTGCCCGAGGAATTCAACATGCTGAAACAACATCTATCGGGATTCTTTAACACCAAGGTACAACTGACTTGCTCTGAAAAGGGCAAAGGGAAGATCAGTATTCCTTTTAGTAATGAAGAGGAACTGGAACGTATCATGGAAATCTTCGACTCACTGAAGAAATAAATGACGAAAAAAAGTAAAACATATCAGCTATACATTGCCCTGCTTCTCTGTTTCTTTCAGGTAGCAGGGATTGATGTGTATGCACAGGAGCCTGTAAAAACAGTCCAGGATTCCATCTCTCCGGTCCGCGAGGCTCCTAAAGCACGGGCACGCCGCCATCGTGAACCGGTAGTTTCTTCGCCGGTCGCCGACAGTGTAAAAGTGGATAAAGCGGTTATCCTCCCGCCGATAGACAGTTTGGAAAACCGGAAACCCGCCATTGTTACGGCAGACAGCCTCGAGGAAGTCAACCGGCAGAACCTGGAAAAGATAGAAACACCTGTCATTCCGTCAGTCGTAAAGACAGATAGCCTGCCGCCTCCCATCATGCCTAAAAAAATGTTCGTACCTAACCCGACGAAAGCAACCTGGTATGCCATCGTGTTTCCGGGTGGCGGACAGATATATAACCGCAAATACTGGAAACTACCTATTATATATGGTGGATTCGCCGGATGCGCCTACGCATTAAGCTGGAACGGGAAAATGTATAAGGACTATGCTCAGGCTTATATGGATATTATGGACAATAATCCAAATACGAACAGCTATCAGGATTTACTTCCGCCAAATCACAATTACACCGATACCCAGCTGAAAGATATACTCCGCAAACGGAAAGATACGTATCGCCGCTATCGTGACCTCAGTATATTCGCTGTCATCGGCGTATATCTGATTTCCGTTATCGACGCCTATGTAGACGCGGAGTTATCCAATTTCGACATATCACCCGACCTAAGCATGAGGGTGGAACCTACTATTATAAATAATAACCCGTTACAACCCGGCAGTAAGTCGGTAGGCGTGCAATGCAGCCTCAGATTTTAACCCATGAAGATTGAACAAATAAGAATGAAGAAATTAGCAAACTATTGCCCCCTGATTTTATTGTTTTTGTTTGCCACCCCAAAGGTAAACGCACAGAGTGTAGACGTAGTGATTCGCGACAACGGCAAAGAACGCCAGGAAAGCATCGAGCTTCCGAAAAGTATGACTTATCCCCTCGATAGTCTGCTCAACGACTGGAAAGCCAAAAACTACATTGACTTAGGAAAAGATTGCAGTACGGCGGAAATCAATCCGTTGTTCAGTGACTCCGTATATATCGACCGCTTATCGCGCATGCCGACCGTAATGGAGATGCCATACAACGAAATCGTACGTAAGTTCATCGATATGTATGCCGGCCGCCTGCGAAATCAGGTATCTTTTATGCTGAGTGCCTGCAACTTCTACATGCCTATCTTCGAAGAAGCTCTCGATGCGTATAATCTGCCATTGGAGCTGAAGTATTTACCTATCATCGAATCGGCTCTGAACCCGTCGGCAGTATCACGCGCAGGTGCAGGAGGTTTGTGGCAGTTCATGATAGGAACCGGCAAAATGTACGGGCTGGAATCGAACAGCCTGGTGGACGACCGTCGTGACCCGATAAAGGCAACTTGGGCAGCAGCACGCTACCTGAAAGATCTATATGATATTTATCATGACTGGAATCTTGTGATCGCAGCATACAATTGCGGACCGGGCACCATCAACAAAGCCATCCGCCGTGCAGGAGGAGAAACCGACTATTGGAGCATCTATAACTACTTGCCCAAAGAAACAAGAGGATATGTACCGGCATTTATAGCAGCCAACTATGTAATGACCTATTACTGCGATCATAATATCTGTCCGATGGAAACCGATATTCCGGAAAGCACCGATACGATTCAGGTAAACAAAAACCTTCACTTCCAACAGATTGCCGACTTGTGCAATGTTCCGATGGATCAAATCAGAAGTCTCAATCCACAATACAAAAAAGAGATAATTCCGGGTGAAAGCAAATCTTATACTTTGCGCCTTCCACAAAACGCCGTAAGTTCGTTCATCGATCGCCAGGACACTATTTACGCCCACCGTGCCGACGAATTATTCAAAAACCGGCGTACAGTAGCCATTAAAAATGACAGTCCTGCTTCCAGAAGGAAAGGTAGCTCTGCCAAAGCAGGCAATGGTACACCCACATATTATAAAATCAAAAATGGAGACACCTTGGGAGCTATTGCAGCAAAATATGGTGTACGCGTAAAAGATCTTCAAAGTTGGAACGGACTGCGGGGAACTAACATTTCCGCAGGAAAACGTTTGAAAATATACAAATAAATCCCCTTTCGCTTGCCTGATGTTTAAATTTGATTATTTTTGCAGAAAAGGAACGAAAGGACTAAATTATGGACACTGAGAACCAGAAAGAAATAGCTGAAGAGCAAATGATTGAACAAGCTTTTCAAGAATTGCTGAACGATTATCTTGCTACCAAGCACCGTAAACGTATTGAGATTATAACCAAGGCCTTTAATTTTGCCAATCAGGCACATAAAGGCATCAAACGACGCTCCGGGGAGCCTTATATCATGCACCCCATTGCCGTCGCAAAAATCGTATGCAACGAAATCGGGCTTGGTTCGACTTCCATTTGTGCAGCCCTTTTGCACGATGTCGTAGAAGATACCGACTATACGGTAGAAGATATCGAAAACATTTTCGGAGCTAAAATCGCACAAATTGTCGACGGGCTAACTAAAATTTCCGGAGGTATCTTTGGTGACCGCGCTTCGGCACAGGCAGAGAACTTTAAAAAGCTCCTGCTCACGATGTCCGATGACATCCGGGTGATCTTAATCAAAATAGCCGATCGTCTGCACAACATGCGTACCCTCGGCTCTATGTTACCCAACAAACAGTATAAGATCGCAGGCGAAACATTGTATATTTATGCACCTCTTGCCAACCGCCTGGGACTGTATAAGATCAAAACAGAGCTGGAAAACCTCAGTTTCAAATATGAACATCCTGAAGAATATCAGGAAATTGAAGAAAAGCTGAACGCAACAGCGGCCGAACGTGACAAGGTATTTAATGAATTCACCGCCCCGATACGAGAGCAACTGGATAAGATGGGGCTAAAATACCGTATCCTGGCACGCGTGAAATCAATCTACTCCATCTGGAACAAAATGCAAACCAAGCATGTTCCCTTTGAAGAAATTTATGATCTGCTGGCTGTACGAATTATCTTCGAACCACGCAATATGGAGGAGGAACTGAATGATTGTTTTGACATCTATGTCTCAATCTCTAAAATCTATAAGCCCCACCCCGACCGCCTGCGCGACTGGGTGAGCCACCCGAAAGCCAATGGATACCAGGCACTGCATGTCACCTTGATGGGAAACAACGGACAATGGATCGAGGTCCAGATACGTAGCGAACGGATGAACGATGTGGCCGAACAAGGATTTGCCGCCCACTGGAAATATAAAGAAGGAGGAGGCAGCGAAGATGAAGGTGAATTGGAAAAGTGGCTGCGTACCATTAAAGAAATACTCGACGATCCGCAACCGGACGCCATCGACTTCCTCGATACAATCAAATTGAATTTATTTGCTTCGGAGATTTTTGTCTTCACTCCGAAAGGAGAGCTTAAAACCATGCCACAGAACTCTACTGCGCTGGATTTTGCATTCTCCCTGCACACAGATATAGGAAGCCATTGCATCGGCGCCAAAGTCAATCATAAACTGGTGCCCCTAAGCCATAAATTACAAAGTGGAGATCAGGTAGAGATACTGACATCCAAGTCGCAACGTGTACAGCCACAATGGGAAGTATTTGCCACTACTGCAAGGGCAAGGGCAAAGATTGCAGCTATTCTGCGTAAAGAACGAAAAACCTTCCAGAAAGAAGGAGAAGAATTGTTGAACGAATTCTTTAAGAAAGAGGAGATCCGTCCGGAAGCAGCTGTCATCGAGAAGTTATGCAAACTGCATAACATGAAAAACGAGGAGGAGTTTCTTGTAGCCATCGGCAACAAAACCATCGTATTGGGAGACGCCGACAAGAATGAACTGAAGGAGAAGCAAAGCAGTAACTGGATGAAGTATCTGACTTTCTCTTTTGGCAACAACAATAAAGACAAACAGCAGGAAGAAAAAGAACCGCAAGAAAAAGAGAAGATTAATACCAAACAGATTCTTAAACTGACGGAAGATGCCCTGCAAAAGAAATATATCATGGCCGAATGTTGTCATCCCATCCCCGGTGACGACGTACTGGGATATATGGATGAAAACGACCGCATCATCATCCATAAACGCCAATGTCCGGTAGCGGCTAAGTTAAAAAGCAGTTATGGCAACCGTATCATTGCCACAGAATGGGATACACACAAGAAACTTTCTTTCCTGGTATATATTTATGTAAAAGGCATAGATAATGTAGGATTACTGAACGAAATCACGCAGGTCATTTCACGCCAACTGAACGTTAATATCCGAAAGCTGGACATGGAGACCAATGACGGCATTTTTGAAGGAAAAGTACAGTTATACGTGCACGATGTGGAAGACGTAAAAGCCATTTGCAACAATTTGCGCAAGATTCCAAATATAAAGTCAGTGACACGCGTAGAAAACTAATGAACCATCAACGATGAACGATAACAGGAGTACCAACCTGCGTTCATCGTTCCTCTCCGTTCGTCGTTGAAAATCTATCAAGGGCATTCCTCATTCCAAGCAGTTCTTCTCTAATCTGCTTAAGACGATTGATAATCTCAAAGTTCCGGATTGTTGCCTCTCTATTATCTTTCAATTTTTGGCGGGCTCCGGGCAAAGTCATCCCCCGTTCCTTCACCAAGTGATAAATCAGACGGATGGTTTCTACATCCTCTTTCCGGTATTGGCGTACCCCACGGCTACCCTTTTTAGGGGCAATTTGCGGAAACTCCTTCTCCCAAAAACGAAGCAACGACTCATTGACATCGAACATCTGGGCAACTTCACTGATAGAGTAATATAATTTCAGATCCCTTTCTGTATTTTGCATAATTCTCTTTTTGTTTAGTCAAACACTTTACCGTGGTTGGCAGCTATCTGAATCATACGTTCATAATCTTCCGCACTTAAATCCATGAAGTAATAATTAACCGGATTCACCACTTGCCCCTTGACATGCACTTCGTAATGCAAATGCGGTCCGGTGCTCTTTCCGGTGCTTCCCACTCCGGCAATCACCTCACCGCGTACCACTTTTTTACCCAGTTTAGTACGAAACTCCTGCAAATGAGCATAACGGGTACGATACCCGAAGCCATGATCAATCTCAACAGTATTGCCATAACCGGTCTCCCACCCCATTTTCACCACTGTCCCGTCACCAGTGGCATACACATCCGTCCCGGGATGAGCAGAAAAGTCCATTCCGGCATGAAACTTCGTCGTTCCGTAAATAGGGTCGATACGTGTACCATAACCGGAAGCTGTCTTCCGAAGATCTTTATTAGATATCGGCTGGATGGCAGGAATACACTTTAACATCTGGTCATGATTTTTACACATCGCCACCACGTCGTCAAACGACTTGGATTGTATATAAAGTTGCTTACTCAGCACATCCATCTTCTGAGTCGTATTAACCACCAGTTTTGAGTTGGCCATATCCATCAGTTCTTCATAACGGTTCGTACCGCCATAGCCCGCCTGACGAATGGCCGGTGAAACGGGATCGGCCATAAAAATGACCCTGTAAAGGTTATCATCACGTTGCTGAATGTCCTGAAGCACTCCCATTGCTTCGTCAAGACGACGAGAAAGAACATTATATTGCGCCAAAAGTTGGCTATTCTCTTTCCGCAACTCCTTCTCTGAAGGAGAGCCGAAAATCAGTAACAATATAATGAAACTGCCGGCCCCCAGCCCCATCCCGATAAAAAGACGGCGGAGAATGCTCAATGCCCGTTGTCGGACAGTCGGATAAATCCGGTCATAAGTCTGCGTTTGCGGATTATAGATATAGTAAACTTTGCGCATCTTATAAATATTTCGCTTGTTAATACGGCAAAAATAATAAAAACAAGCTATCTTTGCACTGCTTTTTTCAGAATATTAACCTCAACAATAGATATATAGAAGTATGTTGACTGCAAAAGAAACCAGAGATTCGTTTAAGAATTTCTTCGAGTCAAAAGGACATCAGATTGTTCCTTCGGCTCCGATGGTGATTAAAGATGACCCTACCCTGATGTTTACCAATGCAGGGATGAACCAGTTTAAAGATATTATTTTGGGTAACCACCCGGCGAAATACCACAGAGTCGCGGACTCGCAAAAATGTCTTCGCGTAAGCGGAAAGCACAATGACCTTGAAGAAGTGGGACACGATACGTATCATCACACCATGTTCGAAATGCTGGGTAACTGGTCATTCGGCGATTATTTCAAGAAAGAAGCCATCAGCTGGGCATGGGAATATCTGGTAGATGTATTGAAGCTGAACCCGGAACACCTGTATGCCACGGTGTTCGAAGGAAGCCCCGAAGAAGGGCTGGAACGTGATAACGAAGCAGCTTCCATCTGGGAACAATTCCTTCCCAAAGACCATATCATCAACGGCAACAAGCATGATAACTTTTGGGAAATGGGTGATACAGGTCCCTGCGGTCCTTGCTCGGAGATCCACATCGACCTCCGCCCGGCTGAAGAACGTGCTAAGATTTCAGGACGCGATTTGGTGAACCATGATCATCCCCAGGTAATAGAAATCTGGAACCTCGTATTCATGCAATACAACCGCAAGGCCGACAGCAGCCTCGAACCGCTACCGGCAAAAGTTATCGATACCGGTATGGGATTCGAACGTCTTTGCATGGCTTTGCAAGGTAAAACATCCAATTACGACACTGACGTATTCCAGCCACTGATCAAATCAATCGCTCAAATGGCGGGAACAGAATATGGCAAGAATGAACAGAACGACATCGCTATGCGTGTGATTGCCGACCATATCCGTACTATCGCTTTCTCAATCACCGACGGACAATTGCCGTCGAATGCCAAAGCCGGTTATGTGATTCGTCGTATCCTCCGCCGTGCCGTTCGCTACGGATATACATTCCTTGGACAGAAACAAGCGTTTATGTACAAATTGCTTCCGGTTCTGATTGACAGCATGGGTGATGCTTATCCGGAACTGATTGCTCAAAAAGAGTTGATCGAAAAGGTTATCAAAGAAGAAGAAGAATCATTCCTACGCACTTTGGAAACCGGTATCCGCTTGCTCGACAAAACCATGGCGGACACAAAAGCCACCGGAAAAACAGAAATCAGTGGCAAAGACGCCTTTACGCTGTATGATACGTTTGGTTTCCCGCTCGATCTGACAGAACTGATTCTGCGTGAAAACGGCATGACAGTAAACACAGTGGAATTCGACGCCGAAATGCAACAGCAAAAACAACGTGCACGCAACGCCGCTGCCATTGAAACAGGCGACTGGATTATTTTGAAAGAAGGCACAACAGAATTCGTAGGGTATGACTATACAGAATATGAAACCTCTATTCTGCGTTATCGCCAGGTGAAACAGAAAAATCAGACTCTGTACCAAATCGTATTAGATTATACCCCGTTCTATGCAGAAAGCGGTGGTCAGGTAGGTGACACCGGTGTATTGGTAAGTGAGTTCGAAACTATTGAAGTGATCGACACTAAAAAAGAAAACAATCTCCCGATACACATAACAAAAAAACTTCCCGAACATCCGGAGGCTCCGATGATGGCTTGTGTAAACACCGACAAACGTGCAGCTTGTGCAGCCAATCACTCTGCCACTCACTTACTGGACGAAGCACTCCGTGAAGTATTGGGAGAGCATGTTGAACAGAAAGGCTCCTTGGTAACTCCGGATTCTCTGCGCTTCGACTTCTCTCACTTCCAGAAAGTAACGGACGAAGAACTCCGCAAAGTGGAGCATCTGGTAAACGCTAAGATACGTGCCAATGTTCCATTGCAGGAACATCGCAACATCCCTATCGAAGAAGCTAAAGAACTGGGGGCAATCGCCCTGTTCGGTGAGAAGTATGGCGACCACGTACGTGTTATCCAGTTCGGCTCATCCATTGAATTCTGTGGAGGTACTCACGTTGCTGCTACCGGAAACATCGGTATGGTAAAAATTATCTCTGAGAGTTCAGTAGCCGCCGGCGTACGCCGTATCGAAGCATATACCGGAGCCCGCGTAGAAGAAATGCTGGATACGATCCAGGATACTTTGAACGATTTGAAAGCTCTTTTCAACAATGCTCCCGACCTTGGCGTAGCCATTCGTAAGTATATCGATGAAAACGCAGGACTGAAAAAACAGGTGGAAGACTTTATGAAAGAGAAAGAAGCCGCCGTCAAAGAACGCCTGCTGAAGAATGTACAAGAAATTAACGGCATTAAAGTCATTAAGTTCTGCCTGCCGATGCCCGCCGAAGTAGTGAAGAACATCGCTTTCCAACTCCGTGGCGAAATTACAGAGAACCTGTTCTTTGTAGCCGGAACAGTTGATGCCAACAAGCCAATGCTGACGGTCATGATCAGCGATAATCTGGTTGCAGGCGGATTGAAAGCAGGTAATCTGGTAAAAGAAGCTGCCAAACTGATTCAAGGTGGCGGTGGCGGTCAACCTCACTTTGCGACAGCCGGCGGTAAGAATCCGGACGGACTGAACGCTGCTGTTGAAAAGGTACTGGAACTGGCAGGAATCTAAAAGTCCCGACTCTCCACGAAAAAGGGAACCACGCTATCCGAAAGTTTCCATATAAAGCTGGAAGTCAGATCAAACCTCATAGTCTCCCGAGTAAAGGGCCTGGTATTGTGCCGGGCTCTTTCTATTTCATTCCCCCTTCATCGGACGCAAATATCATAAATTCACTTTATCCAATGGCAAAGCATTATTTACCGACTTCATAAGTATATATCTTATATGGCTCCTGTGTATTCAATGCATACAACCTACCGTCGGGAGAGACAGTAAAATTATCATAGATTTTATCAAATAAAAATCTCTTTTTCAGTTTTCCCTCCCAATCCCATACTTGCAATTCCGGTATTGCTCCTTCACTATATATTACTTTCTCAGTAACTCCTTGATAAAAAAGAACGTAAATTGCATCATCAGTAGCCACAGCCTTGCGCCAATAAGGATACACACTTTGTTCCCTGAACTTTTCATACGTATTATGTCTGTCCGGAATATCCCGCAACCTAATTTCCTGCAATAGCACTCCCTCTATACTATACTTCCGTATAAGATTATGATACAAATAAAAATCCAATATAACCTTCTTTCCCATTTTTCCCGCTGTAAACTTATAATCGAATTTTGCTTGCTCCATCTTCTCTAAATCCGTAGAAGGATAATCTCCAAAAGGGGTAAATTCCCCTTTAGAATATATGAAATGCTCTTTACCCGAAGCTCCATCCGTTTTACCGCTCATGATATAATGCCCATGATCCAATCGAACCAGCTGATTTATTGCATCCGAAACGGCTATCGGAATATTATTTAGTATACAAATACCCCTGTTTTCAATCTTGATTTCTCGTTCTATATCAGAATCTAAGATAAAGAAACTGGAATCGGAGCTTGTAAAGTAATCAGCGCGGGGACGAATCAGCTCATTGGGGCCTCCGCCTATATACCCCGATGAAAACTCATACTTCAAGCTGTCTGACGTCCAGAAAGAAAGTGTCGGATTGTTTTTTACCTCAACCAATATCAAGTGATGATCAAAATAAAAAAGTCCGCGCGGATATAAGATATTGGTAGAATCTAAGTCAAATTCACGAAAAGAACAGAGTCCCAACTCCGCATCATTCAAACTTATTTCCTTAAAATGGGGAGAGGAGCAACCTGAACATAATATCATTGGCAATATACATGCCCAAAAACAAATATATTTCATACAATTTCTTTTTGAGGAAAAAAAAGTGTTTTTTGATGTAAATCACCTTTTTCCCAAAATTAGTTTTTCATAGTCCTGTTACTATGGTTGCAATAATAGCAAGAATAACCCGGAAAAGCAAGAATTATCTTTTTTATTCTACTCCCACTACACAGCTCTTTCATTTACCCCGCCTTCTTCTCATACAAAAAACACGTTTCGATCTTCCATCTTCCACCTTTTAGAGTGCATATCGTTGATTGTGAGATGTATAGATTGGTGGAAGATGCGGTTTTTATGCCATTTATCTTCCACCCCCATCTTCCATCTTCCACCCGCTGTTTTAGGGGATATTTCAGTAGTAACGGTTTGGAAAACAAATGGATATGTCCAATTTCTTATCCGTTTATCTCTCTAAAAGCATTTCATTTCCCTTACTCTCTTTAGTGCAAATGGTCGGATCTTTATCTCAGCCCGGGTATGCGGGCTCATCGGCCCAGATATACGGGCTCATCAGCCCGGGCATGTGGGCTCATCAGCCCAAGTATGCGGGATGGGATAAAGAGTTGTATGATAATGGTTAATCTGCTGGATTTCTTCGGTAATAGTCGGTCGGATTCTTTCTTAAAAAAGAAACAACGAAGCACTGCTTCCGCATCGCTGTGTGCGAATGGAAGGTTTTGTGGGGGGGCAAGGGAGGAAGACGGTTGTTAAATGAAAGAGCCATGCTCCCACTATTACAATAACGGAGAAGAGTGGGCAGACTCAGCCTCATCCGAGATTCTTTATCGCCCGAAATTCTTTTGGAGAGATACCTGTATTCTTCTTAAAGAAATGTGTCAAATAGGATTGATCCGGAAAATGCAGTTGCTCAGCTATCTCTGTTACAGATAAACGGGGTTCATTCAACAGCACTTTTATTTCAGCCACCAATTGTTCATCAATAAGCTGCTTGGGTTTCTTTCCATCTAAATGCCGAACTGTAATTTTATGCAGGTAACGAGACGATATACAAAGTTTTCCGGCATAAAAAGCGACCTGATGTTCATGCATACTATATTCGCGGATCAATTGCATAAACCGGTGGCAGAGTAATTGAGTACGGCTATATTGCTTGCTGACAGCCAACTTTTCCGGAATCGTATTAAACAGCCACATGAGCAAACTTTGCAAAAAATTGTGCTCTTGTTGTCCTCTGAACTGCGGCATCGGTTCGGTAAACAACATTTGTGCCATATCCATCCACAAATTGATCTGGCGCCAAGTCTTCTGACTTCGTTCGTCAGCAGTATGGCGGTAACAGGGATGTTCGTGAGTATAATTAAAGTAGGGTGTATCAATAGGTAACATGGCATTTAGAAATGCTTCTTTAGGAAACATCAACATTTTCACCTGCAAATCCTCGGAAGCTTCAAGCACTTGCAGCAGGCTACCGGTCAGGAAGATCAGTTCTGTTTGTTCATTAAATATATATTTCTGCACACCGGTAGAGACAATGGCTTCCCCCCGCGTACAAATCAGATAGATACCACACCGGAAATGATATGGAGTCGATATCAAAGAAGTCAGATCTGTCTCTTCATATCGGATCGTTTTCGTATCGGCAAGCAATTGGTCTGTTTTCATGAAAGTCTGTTTTAGGCAACAAATGTAGGTTTATTTTTTGTATTCGGACTATTTTGTTCTGAAAACAACATATTTTGTACAGATTAGCCTACGTCCGGTTCCTAACAAATGAAGTAATTTTGCGACTGTATTGATCAAAGAGAATAGCAATGACTGACAGACAGAATTCCAGACGGTTCTTATTATTATTTTTAGGTGTATTAAGTGCCTTCGGTCCTTTTATAATGGATATGTATTTGCCTACCCTGCCGGCTATGGCAGATTTTTTCCAGACTTCATCTTCCATGGTACAATTAGGACTCACAACCAGTATGATTGGTTTGGCTGCCGGACAATTAATCTTCGGTCCCCTGAGTGACAAGTACGGACGGCGTTCTCCATTACTTTTAGCTATGATTCTGTTCCTGCTCTCTACGCTGGGATGTATCTTTTCACACACCATTTCACTATTTGTGGTATCCCGATTCTTACAAGGCATTGCCGGAGCAGGTGGCGTCGTGATTTCCCGCTCCATAGCTACCGACGAGTATTCGGGACACCAACTGGCCGGTATGCTTGCCATTATCGGGGGAATAAATGGAATTGCTACAGTCGTTGCCCCCATCGGAGGAGGTATTCTGGCCCAGATAACAGGCTGGCAAGGCATTTTTATCTGCTTATTCCTTATGGGAGTGGCTCTCCTATCCGGAAGTCTGCACCTGAATGAGTCACTTCCGACAGAACACAGACAGGCTGTGAGTTGGCAAGCCCTATACCATCGTTTTTGGGAAGTCCTCCGCAACCGCCGTTATGTAGGCTACGTCCTGCAATATGGCTTTACCATGGGAATATTGTTTGCCAATATCTCTTCTGCACCATTCATCATGCAGCAACACTACGGACTCTCTCCCCTATCGTTCAGCCTCTGCTTTGGAATCAATGCGATAGCAATGGTTATCTCTTCAGCAATATCGATAAAATTGCCTACTATGGAACGGGCTTTATATATAGGAAGCCGGGGCATGTTGTTAGTATCTGCGCTGTCAATGGTGCTCTTGCCTCTGGGTTGTGATTTTTGGATCTACGAGTTATTGATCTTCGCTCTACTCTCCATGATTGGCATGACTTTTACGGCATCCAACACGTTAGCCATGGAGTGTGAGCGACGAAATGCAGGCATTGCTTCGGCACTTTTGGGAGCCACCGGGTTTGCATTCGGAGGTATCGTATCGCCCCTGGTAAGTTTAGGAGATATGATGACCTCTACCGGAATATTGTTTTTAGCAGGTTCTGTTTGTACCTATGCGTGCACGCGATATGTATTGTCACGATCCGCTCAGCCCTCCGGACTGCTATATCATTGAAAGCTTTCACATTCAAATATCTTTTCCTGACAAACGTCAAAAGGAAGTTCCAAATCCAATACGACTTACAGAAGATAAAGTCGAAGCGTAGCATAAATTACAATTCACCTATAAACAGACCTTTAACTGCCCAAACATTAGTTTAAAAGCAAAAGGTCCTTCCTTTAAAACCAATGCCCCTTCGGTTTTAAACCAATGATTCCCTTCCTTTAAACCACCTATAGGAACTCTGCACAAATCACACTTATACATTCGATCGCCCAGGGGGAAGAAGTACTTTATCTATACATATCTATTTTCAAAACACAAAGAAGAGATAACCGAAACGGAAAATGTATTGTCTACACTCAGCAGTTTAGAATAGCAGTCCTCCTACCCCGTAATAACGAGCCGAAAAACAAAAAGACGAATCAATCCACACACAAGTTCTTTCGTTTTACATTTATATTCTCTACCTTTGTACACTGAATCAATCAATTACTAAAATTCTAACCCAAGCCGCATGAAAGCATTTTTTCATTTATCATTTATTCTTTTATTCGTATTCACAGCCTGTACGTCTGCCCCCAAGCAGACAACCACTGATTACACACAATATGTAAACCCATTTATCGGAACAGACTTCACCGGTAACACATATCCCGGAGCGCAAGCACCTTTCGGCATGGTTCAGCTTAGTCCGGACAACGGACTGCCCGGCTGGGACCGCATTTCAGGATATTTCTATCCCGACAGCACAATTGCCGGGTTCAGCCATACCCATCTTTCGGGTACGGGAGCAGGAGACTTATATGACATTTCGTTTATGCCTGTCACCTTGCCCTACAAAGAAGCAGAAGCTCCGTTGGGCGTCTACTCCAAATTTTCCCATCAGGACGAAAGCGCCACGGCAGGATATTATCAGGTACTGCTGAAAGATTATGGAATCAATGTAGAATTGACAGCCACCGAACGGTGTGGCATCCAGCGTTACACTTTTCCCGAAGCGAAAGCCGCTATCTTCCTCAACCTGAAAAAGGCTATGAACTGGGACTTCACCAACGACTCTCACATAGAAGTAATAGATTCGGTGACTATTCAGGGATATCGCTTTTCCGACGGATGGGCACGAAATCAACACGTATACTTCCGCACCCGCTTTTCCAAGCCTTTTGCTGTCGTACAGATGGATACTACCGCCATTATGAAAGACGGTAAACGAATAGGTACCGCTACTGTAGCCCGTTTCGACTTTGACACGGAAGACGGTGAACAGATTCTTGTCAATACAGCACTGTCAGGCGTAAGCATGGAAGGTGCCGCCAAGAACCTGACAGCTGAAGTGCCTGAAAATGATTTTGAAAAATACCGCGAGGCTGCCCGTGACAACTGGAACAGGCAGCTCTCTAAAATAGAAATCAAAGGTGACAACAAAGACGACCGGGTAAACTTCTACACTGCGATGTACCACAGTATGCTTGCCCCCACCATCTACAGCGATGTGGACGGTGCTTACTACGGACCGGATAAAAAGATACATCAAGCAGACGGATGGGTGAACTACAGCACTTTCTCACTGTGGGATACATATCGTGCCGCACATCCTCTGTTCACATATACCGAACCGGAACGAGTGAACGACATGGTGAAATCATTTCTTGCATTCTACGAACAGAACGGGCGTTTACCGGTCTGGAACTTTTATGGAAGTGAGACCGACATGATGATCGGTTATCATGCCGTTCCCGTAATTGTGGATGCTTATTTAAAAGGTATAGGCAATTTCGATCCCGAAAAAGCACTGGAAGCCTGTGTAGTTACCGCCAATCTGGACAACTATCGCGGAATAGGTGCTTACAAAAAACTGGGCTATGTCCCCTTCAATGAAAAAGACAGTTATAATGCCGAAAACTGGTCATTGTCTAAAACACTGGAATATGCCTACGATGATCACTGCATAGCCCGTATGGCAGAAAAACTGGGAAAGAAAGAGATTGCGGACGAATTTTATAAGCGGTCGCAGAATTATCGCAATGTGTATAACCCTGCCACCTCGTTTATGCAGCCACGTGATGACAAAGGAGAATTCCAGAAAGGCTTTGAAGCAGACGCTTATACTCCTCACATCTGTGAAAGCAACGGCTGGCAATACTTCTGGTCAGTACAACACGATGTAGACGGACTGATCAGCCTGGTCGGAGGAAAAGAACGCTTTACCCAAAAGCTGGACAGCATGTTCACCTTCCATCCCTCGGCTGATGACGAACTTCCTCTGTTCAGCACCGGAATGATCGGACAATACGCACACGGCAATGAACCCAGCCACCACGTCATCTACTTATACAATGCAGTAGGTCAGCCTTGGAAGACTCAGGAGTATGTAGCCAAAGTGATGAACGAACTTTACCAGAACACTCCTGCCGGACTTTGTGGTAATGAAGACTGCGGACAAATGTCTGCCTGGTATGTATTCAGCGCTATGGGATTCTATCCCGTCGATCCGATAAGCGGTAAATATGAGATAGGCACTCCCCTTTTCCCGGAAATACAAATGCACCTCGGCAACGGAAAAACATTCACTGTCAAAGCTCCCGCAGTCAACAAGGAAAACATTTATATCCTGTCAACCAAGTTGAATGGGAAGCCCTATGATAAGAGTTATATTACACATGAACAGATCATGAGTGGTGCAATCCTTGAATTTGAGATGGGAAAAAAGAGGTAATATGTAGCTAAAAAGATGGACGATACATTTGACATAACCTACAAAGCACTGTTTCGCAAATACTATCCGAACCTGATATTCTACGCCACCCGCCTGGTGGGTGACGAAGAAGCAGAAGACGTGGTTCAAGACGTATTTGTGGAACTGTGGAGACGAAAAGACTCCATGGTGATAGGTGACCAAATCCAGGCCTTCCTTTACCGGGCGGTATATACCCGGGCGCTGAATGTGCTGAAACATCGCAGTATAGAGGATGGATACTGCGCCGCTGTGGAAGAAATCAACCAGAAACGGGCTGAATTCTACCAACCGGACAACAACGAAGTTATTCGGCGAATAGAAGACCGTGAATTGCGGAACGAAATCTACGAAGCCATCAATGAACTGCCGGACAAATGTAAGGAGGTATTCAAACTGAGCTACCTGCACGAAATGAAAAATAAAGAGATAGCTGACGTAATGGGAGTATCTTTACGCACGGTAGAAGCCCACATGTACAAGGCGCTGAAGTTCTTACGCAGCCGTCTTAGCCATTTATGGCTTTTATTCCTATTATTTTTTATCAAATAGATAAGTGTTTTTAAAGAATTAGTTGTTTCTATTATATAATGAAAAAGAAAAGATGAATAATCTGAGCGAAGAAATATTGATGAGATATCTGACGGGCGAATGTTCTGACGAAGATTTTGCCAGAGTAAACGCTTGGATCAAGGAATCAGATGACAATGCCCGCCGACTTTTCCGGATGGAGGAGATATATCATTTGGGCAGACACGACAGCTTCCCGGATCAGAAAAGAACAGCCCGGGCAGAAGCACGACTATGCAAAAAGCTGGCTCAGGAGGAGGCACATAGCCGCAAGGTTATCAGAATGCACCAATGGATGCGATATGCAGCCATCATCGTACTGGCTTTGATGGTCGGTGCCGGAGGCGGATATTTATATTACCAGGCTGACCCCACCCGGGATATGATAACAGCTTCATCTACGGACGGAAAAGTGAAGGAAATAGTACTGCCCGATGGCAGTAAGGTATGGCTGAATCAGTCGGCAACACTGAGGTATCCACGAGAGTTCTCCAATACCGAAAGAGATGTATTCCTTGACGGAGAAGCCTACTTTGAGGTCACTAAAAACCGCCAATGTCCTTTCATCGTAAAAAGTGAAGCGATGCGCATCAAAGTATTGGGCACGACTTTCAACTTCAAGTGTGACAAAAGCCACAAACTGGCGGAAGCGACATTAATCGAAGGAGAAATAGAGGTTAAAGGCAACAATGAGGAAGGAATGATCATCCTTTCGCCGGGACAAAAAGCCGAACTGAATAAAACAACCCGCCGACTGGTAGTGAAGCAGGTAGATGCCAAACTGGATGCCGTATGGCACAATGACCTGATTCCGTTTGAACAAGCCGACATCTTTGCCATCACCCGGACACTGGAACGTTTTTATGATGTGAAGATCATTCTCTCACCCGATATAAAGTCAGACAAAACTTATTCGGGTGTACTGAAAAAGAAAGATAATATAGAGTCTGTACTCCAATCACTGGACAACTCTATACCAATCAGTTATAAGATCGTGGGAGATAATATTTTTATTTCTTCACGTAACAAGTAAACAACTAATTAAAATAAACATATAGTACCATGAGATTTAGAACATTCCTGGCGGGATGTTTAGGAGGCTTATTGTCTCTGAACTCCTGCACAAACTCGCCGGACATGACTGATTATGCAGCCTATGTCAACCCATTTATCGGTACCGGCGGACACGGCCACACTTTTCCGGGCGCTATCCTGCCCCATGGCATGATTTCACCCAGCCCGGACACCCGTATAGATGGGTGGGACGCTTGTTCGGGCTATTACTATGCAGACTCTACCATCAACGGATTTTCACACACCCACCTGAGCGGAACCGGTTGTTGTGACTATGGGGATGTGCTGCTGATGCCTACGGTAGGCGAACAGAAATATCTCCCAACAGGTTCACAGAGCCAGAAGATGGCTTATGCTTCCAGTTTTTCACACCAGAACGAGACTGCCGAACCGGGCTATTACTCCGTTTTCCTGGACACCTATCAGGTAAAGGCCGAACTAACTGCAACCAAACGGGCAGCCATCCACAGATACACTTTCCCGGAAAGTAGAGAAGCCGGATTCATCCTCGATTTTGACTATAGCCTGCAACGACAGACCAATAAAGAGATGGAGATAGAAGTCATCAGCCCTACCGAAATTTGTGGACGAAAGAAAACAATGTACTGGGCCTTCGACCAATACATCAACTTTTATGCAAAATTCTCAAAACCTTTCACTTACACACTGGTAACCGACTCGATGGCGCTTGACGAAGGAGGTAAATTACTGCCGACCTGCAAAGTACTGCTACACTTTAACACGGCAAAAGACGAACAAGTATTTGTAAAAGTCGGAATATCCGCCGTGGATATAGAAGGTGCACGCAAAAATGTGGAAGCAGAAATACCCGATTGGGACTTTGACGGAGTACGTAAGGAAGCACGCAAAGCATGGAACAAAACTTTGTCGAAGATAGATATCACCACGAATGACAAGGATGATAAGACCATTTTCTACACCGCACTTTATCACACTGCCGTCAGCCCAAACCTGTTTACAGATGTAGACGGACGCTATCTGGGCATGGACCTACAAGTACATCAAGGTGACACGCTTAATCCGATGTATACCATCTTCTCACTGTGGGATACTTTCCGTGCACTTCATCCGTTGATGACCATTATCGATCCGGACCTGAACAATGACTTTATACGTTCTCTGATCAAAAAGCAACAGGAAGGTGGGATTTTCCCGATGTGGGACATGGCTTCCAATTATACCGGTACAATGATTGGCTACCATGCTGTTCCTGTTATTGTAGATGCGTATATGAAAGGTGACCGCAACTTCGATATTCAGGAGGCTTATCGTGCGTGTGTACGTGCGGCTGAATATGATACGACAGGAATCAAATGTCCTGCCCTGGTGCTGCCTCACTTGATGCCGAAAGCAAAATATTATAAAAACTCGATCGGTTACGTGCCATGCGACCGCGAAAACGAATCGGTTGCCAAAGCATTGGAATATGCTTATGATGACTGGTGCATTTCAATCTTTGCCGATGCACTGAATGACTATGACACCCGGGATAAATATGCCCGCTTTGCGAAAGCTTATGAATTCTACTTCGACCCGGAAACCCGTTTTATGCGGGGACTGGACAGTAAGGGGGAATGGCGCACTCCGTTCAACCCACGTTCATCTACTCACCGCAACGACGACTATTGCGAAGGAACTGCCTGGCAGTGGACCTGGTTTGTCCCCCACGATATCGAAGGTTTGGTGAAACTGATGGGAGGTGAAGATGCCTTTGTCGGCAAACTGGATTCTCTGTTTACCGCCGACTCCTCACTGGAGGGCGAAACGATCTCTTCGGATATCAGCGGACTGATCGGCCAATATGCACATGGAAATGAACCAAGCCATCACGTGATTCACATGTACAACTACGTGAACCGCCCATGGCGAACTCAGGAATTGGTAGACAGTGTATACCGCAGTCAATATGCCAATACCGTAGACGGACTATCGGGTAATGAAGATTGCGGCCAAATGTCCGCTTGGTATGTACTGAACTCCATGGGATTCTATCAGGTATGTCCTGGTAAACCGGTTTATTCCATAGGACGCCCTGCATTTGACAAAGCTGTGGTCAATCTGCCTGATGGAAAGAAATTTATAGTAATAGCCAAGAATAACTCTAAAAAGAATAAGTATATCAAAAGCATGAAGCTGAACGGGGAACCGCTGGAAAAGCCTTTCTTCACACATGATGACATTGTGGCGGGAAGTACACTGGAAATTGAGATGACAGATCGGCGACCGCAACCCTAATCTCTCTCAGGAAGAGGGAACAGAGAGGGTGTGTCAAAACTCACCACAGAGGACACAGAGTAGCACAGAGGTGATTTAAGTTACTGATTATTAGCAAAAAGTTCTGCGATACTCTGTGTTACTCCGTGGTAAAAAGAGTTTTAACACAGCCCCATGTAATCATAGTAGATAGAAATTACATAATATTCATTTAATAAAAAAGGTCCGGGGCTATATCAAAAGCCTTTTCACCACAGGGACGCACGGAGTGTTCATATGAATCATCCATGACTTTGCGTTTGCCCTGTGTCTTCTGTGGCAAGATTTGACACGTCTCCGAGACCTCTTATTCACACCATGAAAAAAATTCTTTTGACCGCTTGCCTTGTAGCTTGCTCATTGATGGCTAAGGCCAAAGACTGGACCCAATATGTTAACCCCTTGATGGGAACACAGTCCTCTTTCGAGTTATCAACCGGGAACACCTATCCCGCCATTGCCCGCCCGTGGGGAATGAATTTCTGGACACCACAAACCGGTAAGATGGGAGACGGATGGCAATATACGTACACAGCCAACAAAATCAAGGGATTCAAACAAACCCATCAACCCAGTCCTTGGATCAACGATTACGGACAGTTCTCCATCATGCCCATAACAGGCAAACCGGAGTTTGACGAAGAAAAACGTGCCAGTTGGTTCAGTCACAAAGGCGAGGTTGCCACTCCGGCCTATTATAAAGTATACTTGGCCGAACATGATGTCGTGACCGAAATGACCCCGACGGAGCGTGCAGTCCTGTTCCGCTTCACTTTTCCCGAAAACGAGCATTCGTACGTTGTTGTAGATGCGTTCGACAAGGGTTCTTACGTAAAAGTAATTCCGGAAGAAAATAAAATCATCGGCTATACCACCCGTAACAGTGGCGGAGTACCCGAGAACTTCAAAAATTACTTTGTCATCGAGTTCGATAAGCCTTTCTCTTACAAAGGCACTTTCGCTGATAAAAAACTGGAAGAAGGCAGTCTGGAACAGAAAGCCGATCATACCGGAGCTGTCATCGGTTTCCGCACTCGGAAAGGCGAAATCGTACATGCCCGCATAGCCTCTTCGTTCATCAGTTTCGAACAAGCGACTCAGAATCTGCAAGAGTTAGGCAACGACTCCTTTGAACAACTGGTACAGAAAGGGAATGATGCCTGGAATCATGTATTGGGCAAAATAGAAGTAGAAGGCGGCAATCTGGATCAGTACCGTACATTCTACTCCTGTCTTTACCGTTCTCTCCTGTTTCCCCGTAAATTCTATGAACTGACAGCGGACGGTCAACCGATTCATTATAGTCCCTACAACGGTCAGGTGCTTCCCGGATATATGTACACCGATACCGGATTTTGGGATACATTCCGTTGCTTGTTCCCATTCCTGAACCTGATGTATCCTTCGGTAAACAAAGAGATACAGGAGGGACTCATCAACACGTACAAAGAAAGCGGCTTCTTCCCGGAATGGGCAAGTCCCGGACATAGAGGCTGCATGGTTGGCAATAATTCGGCATCAGTATTGGCAGATGCTTATCTGAAAGGAGTGAAGGTAGATGATGTGAAGACCCTGTACGAGGGATTGATTCACGGTACGAAAAACGTGCATCCGGAGGTCTCTTCTACCGGACGTCTGGGCTATCAATATTACAACAAACTGGGGTATGTCCCTTATGATGTGAAAATCAATGAGAACACCGCCCGTACATTGGAGTATGCCTATGATGACTGGTGTATCTATCAATTGGGCAAAGCATTGAACCGCCCCCAAAAAGAAATCGAACAGTTTGCCAAACGTGCCATGAATTACCGGAATGTATTCGACAAAGAAAGCAAACTGATGCGTGGCCGCAATGAAAACGGACAGTTCCAGTCACCGTTCTCTCCGCTGAAATGGGGTGATGCTTTTACAGAAGGCAACAGTTGGCATTATTCCTGGTCGGTATTTCATGATCCGCAAGGCCTGATCGATCTGATGGGAGGTAAAAAGATGTTTATCACAATGCTCGATTCCGTATTTGCCGTTCCGCCGGTATTCGATGACAGTTATTACGGACAGGTGATTCATGAGATTCGTGAAATGACAGTGATGAATATGGGCAACTATGCGCATGGCAACCAACCGATACAACACATGATTTACCTGTATAACTATGCCGGACAACCTTGGAAAGCACAATACTGGCTTCGTCAGGTGATGGACCGCATGTATACTCCGGGACCTGACGGCTATTGTGGTGACGAGGACAACGGACAGACGTCTGCCTGGTACGTATTCTCCGCACTCGGATTTTATCCCGTATGTCCGGGTACAGACGAGTATGTCTTAGGAGCTCCCCTTTTTAAAAAGGCAACTCTGCATTTTGAGAACGGCAATAACCTCGTGATAGATGCACCGGATAACAGTAAAGAAAACCTGTACATTGAATCGCTCCGTATGAATGGAAAGGAATCATCACGGAACTATTTGAAGCACGACGATTTGCTGAAAGGTGGAATCCTCGAGTTCAAGATGGGATCACAGCCTAATCTCAACAGAGGTATTAGCGAAGAAGACGCTCCGTATTCATTCTCAAAAGAGAAATAAGCAACTCCACTTGTCTTAGAGGCAGTCGATCCACCTCCATTTAAATGGTGGATCGACTCAACCCAATGGGAATGCCCCTACTCATTAGGCTGAATATCCTCCTACTCATTAAACTGAGTCGCCCCATCCCATAATAAAGGAGAGAAAAGCACCCTTCGAAAGTCCCTCCTAAATAAATCTCAAAAAAGTCAGCAACTGAAGTAAGTGTTTCTTTCGGGATACTTGTTTTATTAACATCAAGGGCACAAAAGCCACTTGATTTATATTATAAATACCATGCTTAAACCTTGTATGTTTTTAAAGTTAACTAATTAATTTAATTATAGTCAATGAAAAACAAAACTCTGTTTCAAAGACCCAAGCTGCTCAAAGCATCGCTGGTTATTCTTTTGGCTGCTGCTCCTATTCAGTGGTCATTCGCACAATTCACATTTTCGACTCCCCGCACTACATTGGGGCAAGTGATCAAGACAGTGCAATCCCAATCTAAGTATCAATTCTTTTATGACGATCAATCGTCGAACATGCCGATTGAGAATCTGGAAGTAAAGAATGTAAGTCTGGAACAACTGCTGAACGCTGCACTTAAAGGCAAAAACCTGACATACAAAATCGAAGATAACATTGTTTATCTGTCTCAGGCTGCCAAACAGCAGGATCCGGCACAAACCCCGATCAAACGGCAGGTCAGCGGTACGGTTGTAGATGCCAACGGCGAAGCACTGATCGGTGTAAACGTATCCGTAAAAGGTACCAGCACAGGAGCCATTACCGATTTGGAAGGTAAATACACCCTGACGGTCAACGATCCGAAAGCTGAAATCGTATTCTCCTATATCGGATACAAACAACAAGTACTGCCCGCAAAGGAAAGCATCCTGAACGTAACCATGAGTGAAGATACCCAGATGATCAGTGAAGTGGTTGTGACGGCTTTAGGTATCAAACGTGAAAAGAAAATGTTGGGATACGCCGTACAGGAAATCAAAGGTGACCAACTGAACCAGACCGGAGACCCTTCGGTTACCAGTGCATTGCAAGGTAAAGTAGCCGGTCTGCAAATGAACACGGCCGGTACAGGTCTTGGCGGTTCTACCAAGATCACGATTCGTGGTAACTCTTCTCTGGCTGACAACAACCAACCACTCTGGATTGTAGACGGTGTGCCGTTTAGCGATAACAATAACTCGGATGCTACTTACTACGGCGGTGTTGACCGCGGTGGTTCTTCCGTCGATATCAACCCCGAAGACATCGAATCGATTTCTGTACTGAAAGGTCCGAATGCCGCCGCTCTTTACGGTTCACGTGCCGGTAACGGTGTTATTTTGGTTACTACTAAGAAAGGTAGCAAGAAAGACGGTTTCGGAGTGCGCTATAGCGGTAACTTCACTTGGAGTCAAGTAGCCGAAACCCTCGAGATGCAGGATCGCTATGGACAGGGACACATTGTGACCCAGGATGAGAACAAGAATCCGCTGTCTCAATATTACGCGAAATATGATCCGACAGACTCCTCAAGCTGGGGACCGGTATTGGACGGAAGCATGCAGAAAGCCTGGAACGGCGACACATATGCTTTCTCCAAATACGGAAACAAACTGAAAGATTATTTCGATACCGGCTTCGCACAGAACCACAATGTATCTGTAAGTAACGTTACAGACAAATCACATTTCCGCGCTTCTTTTGGTAGTTCAAACAACAAAGGCGTATTCCCGAACGAAAAACTGAACCGAATCAACCTTGACCTGAATGCCGGAATGGAAATGAACAAGTATCTTTCTATGGATGGAAAGATTTCACTTTCACGCACCAAAGCAGAAGACCGCCCCTATTTCGGTACATACGGAGCCATCGCTCAATTGATGGGTATTCCTAACAATATCCGTCTGGACGATCTGAAACAATACTCCACAGCCGACAATGCACACGTGAACTGGACAGGTCCTACTGCCGGTATCCGCAATCCTTATTACGTTCTGAACCAACGCCACAACTCTGACGAACGTTGGAGAGCCTTCGGTTACTATGGAATGAAAATCAACTTTACCGACTGGTTGCACCTATCCGCCAAGTATGCATTCGACTATTATCGTACCCGAATCGAAGAAACTAATGCGGGTGACGGTATCAACGGCGAAAGCAGTATCAAAGATATCACAGACGATGAAATGAACCGTGAAGAACAGAACTTCTTCGAATCGAACGCGGAAATTGTATTGATGGGTGACAAACAATTGACGGACAATTTCCGTCTGGGCTTCACTGTAGGCGGTAACTTCATGTACCAGAACTACGAGTCACTGAATGCCGGTGTACGCAATATGCTTGATAAAGGGCAGTGGATTTTCAATGCAGCCAATATGCTGAACACAGCGGGAGAAACGGGCCATGAACGTGCTACTAACTCTGTCTTCGGATCTCTGCAACTCTCCTGGAAAGAGTATCTGTCACTGGACCTGACTGCCCGCAACGACTGGTCGTCCACACTGCCAAAGAAGAACAACTCTTTCTTCTATCCGTCTGCCAATTTGAGTTTCGTCGTGTCTGATTTTGTCCGTTCACTGGACAAGACATTACCAAGCTGGTTAACTTTTGCCAAAGTACGTCTGTCGGCAGCACAAGTAGGTAAGGATACAGACCCGTATCAATTGTACAACACTTACGGATTCAAGTTCGAAAAGGGTGAACTGATCCCAAGCAAATCGAACGTGAAGATGAATGACCAACTGAAACCGGAAATCTCTTCATCCTACGAAGCAGGTCTGGATATGAAGTTCCTCAACAACCGTCTGGGATTTGACTTTACCTATTATTACAGCCGTACAAAAAACCAGATCATGAAAGTGCCTGCCGCAGCTCCTTGGAGTGGCGGGAAATGGGTAAACGCAGGTTTAATTACCAACAAAGGTTTCGAAATGATGATTTACTCGACACCGGTACAACTAAAAGACTTCTCTTTCGACTTAAATGTCAATCTGGCCAAAAACGTATCGAACGTAGAGAAACTGGCTGAAGGTGTAGATTACATCTATTTCAACGGTGACTCTAACTTCCCGATCAACGTAGGTGCACGTCCGGGTCATAAACTGGGTGAGATTTATGCTAAGACCCTTTACAAACGTGACGAACAGGGCAACATCATCATCAACAAAGAAAACGGTCTGCCTATGACTACTACTGACGCTGACGAACGCCTGGCAAAACCCATCGGAAATATCCAACCCAACTTGCTGATGTCCGTATCTCCGTCATTCACCTACAAAGGCTTTACACTATCGGCCATGTTCGATATGAAGTTCGGCGGTGACATCATCTCTATTTCTGAAATGAACGCTACAGGCTCAGGTATGGCCAAACGTACCATGAATCGTGGTGAAAGCGACAACTTCATGATGATATTCCCCGGAGTATATGAAGACGGAACGCCGAATACCCAAAAGATTTCAGCTTCCAACTATTACGGTGCTTTGAACGCGGAAGACTTTATCTATGACGCTTCTTTCATCAAACTGAAAGAATTGGCTATCGGCTATACGTTCCCTAAAAGCATGTTGAAAAAGACACCGATCAACTCGCTGAATGTATCATTCGTGGCACGCAACCTGGCTTATCTGTTGAAACACACTCCGGGAACAAGTCCTGAAGGTGGTTACGATACGACCATGTTCTCACAGGCCATCGACTTTATGGCCGTACCTTATACCCGTACATTCGGATTCTCAGTTAACCTTGGTTTCTAATTTTATAAATAAAGATATAGTATGAAATTCAAAATATATAAATCACTTGCCATGTGCACCCTCCTCTTAGGACTGGCTGCATGTAATGATTTCGAAGAAATGAATACCGACCCCTATGCGCCGGTATACGATCCGGAAATAATCGGTGCCACCCCCGACGGAATCGATATTGACTACGAACTGACACCAAGCGCGCTGAAGAGCCTTCAAGGGACGGAAAGTGCCATCGGTTCAGTATTTGCCAACCTGACTTACGAAGGAGTATATAACGACTATCAGATTACTACCAATCTGACCCATGACATCTACGCCGCTTACTTTGCCAACAATGTCAGCGGATTCGTAACCAACTCACCTACCTACGGATATAACGACGGATGGTCCAAAAAACGTTGGGAACACTTCTACGATAATCGTACAGTAGAAGAGTACAGCCAGTTGATCAAAACGTTCTGGTTCTGTGGAAAGGAACGCTATCATAACGCATTCTATATCACTCGCATCTACTACGCATTCCTGATCTCTATGCAGACAGACACTTATGGAGCCATTCCATTGGAATACTACGTAAAGGGTGCAATGCCTACAGACGAAAAAGTGAAGTATATGGATCAGAAAGATGTATATGACGTCATCTTTAAGATACTCGACCAAGCCATCACTGCACTCCATAACACCCCATCTGCCGCACAATACAGCTTGGGTGAAAACGATAAGTGCTTTGGAGGTGACAAAGACAAATGGCTTCGTTTTGCCAATACCCTTCGCTTACGATTGGCACTGCGTGTATCGAATGTAGATCCTCAACTGGCTAAAGAACAGGGTGAGAAAGCAATGACTGATCCTGCCGGATTGATGCAAAACGATGACGACAACATGAAGCAGACTCCCAAGTATTCATACATAACGGGTGGTAACGAAAACATCTACACACTTCTGTACAACTGGAGTGCCAACGTAGTGTTATCCAAAGAAATGGAAAGAGCTTACAAAGAACAATCCACCATTCTCGACCCGCGTTGCGAAATCTTGTGGTGGAGGCCGACTGCCCTTGAAAATCTTAATCTAACCGAACCCAAAGAGGATATGACGAAAGATTTCAATGGTTGTGAAAATGGTGAAACTTCATTGGGAGGTAGCTATACAACCACTTATTCTCCGAGTCGCGTATTCATCAAGCAAGACCAGAAGAAACTCGACCGTAAACATTGGTGGTGCTACGCACGTGAAATTGTATGGCTGGGTTACTCCGAGAGTTTATTCCTTCGGGCAGAAGCCGCTCTCCGCGGATGGGCAGGTGCAAATGGAACAGCTGAAGAATTATATAAGGAAGGCATCGAAGCTTCCTTCAACTACTATCAGATTGGCGCTGACGAAGAAGGTCAGGAGAAGATCAACAAGTATATGGAAGGACTGAAAGGATTACAAGCTTTCAAGAGTGGTGACAGAGAAGCACAACTGGAGCAGATCATCACCCAGAAATGGATTGCCGTATATCCGAATGGCAATGAAGGGTGGGCAGAGTTCCGCCGTACAGACTATCCCCGCTACATGAAAACACCCAAAGGAGGCAACAACTCAGGGGGTGAAGTCGCAAACGGCAAGTTCATCAAACGCCTGAGATACCCGGATAGCGAAGTGTCCAACCCGAACCGTCCGAAAGATGTAGATACACAAGGAACTCGTTTATGGTGGGACGTAGCCGACACCAATGATGATGGAGGCAATTACGTTACTCCAAACAATTTCCGCTAAACAACGAGATTAATATTCATGCACTGACAATAGATTAGGTTACACAAGAGAAACAGGGAGCCCGAGATGGGTTCCCTGTTTTTATGTATACTCCTGTCACTCTATTTGTTCTTTCGGATAATTCACCAAATAGAGTGTCTTCGATGCACGTGTGAAAGCTGTATATAGCCAGCGGAAATAATCCGGCGTCAGATATTCATCCGACATATACCCCTGATCGAGAAAAACATTCTGCCACTGCCCGCCCTGTGCCTTATGGCAAGTCACTGCATAAGCATACTTTACCTGCAAAGCATTGTAATGCGGATCTGCTTTCATCTTTTTCATTCGCTCCCGCTTGACAGTAATATCCGCATAGTCCTCAAGTACGGAATAAAAAAGCCGGTCATTTTCTGTTTTGGGCAAGGCAGGGGCATCCGAATGGAGTGTATCCAGCAACAAGTTTGCTTCAATTTCAAAATCATTATAATCCGGGAATGAAAGAACCACTTCGGCAAACCGAAAACCATACAGTTCACGAGTACGTCTCACCCGGCGAACCACGGCAATCTCTCCGTTCGCTATGAAATCCATTTCTTTATACCTCTCAGTCCAGTAATAATTATTCTTCGCTATCATTAGCAAATCACCCGTATTCAGTTCATCTTCCCGGTAAAGAATCTGGGCACGTATACCTTTATTATATATATTGGCCCGCTTATTGGAACGACATACCACAATCGTCTCGTCCATGCCATCTTTTTCGTAACATCCGGTCAGGGTCTCAATCAGCTCGTCACCGGGTACTACCTTTATATCCGGAAATCCACTCACTTTTATCTTAGGCAACGAGTAACACTCCTCTTCAGCAATTAACCGGCGTATTTGGGTCGCATTCCATAATATACCAGATGCCTGTACCTGACGCACCACTTGTGTCAGATCGACCTCTATCACATTCAGTCCGTATCCTTTCAATGCCTCTGTAACAAGTGCAGGACTTTGCTCTTCCCCTACCGGAGGCAGCTGGGCTGTATCTCCCATCAACAGCAAACGGCATCCTGCACCGGAATAAACAAACTCGACCAGATCATCCAAAAGCCGCCCCGTACCAAACATAGATCCCGATAAACCTTCATTCGAAATCATGGAAGCTTCATCTACAATATATAATGTATGGGTGGTAAGATTATCATTGATTGAAAAATTACTTACTTCATTCGAAAATGACTGCTGTCTGTATATCTTTTTATGAATGGTAAAAGCCGGATGTCCTGCGTAAGCAGAAAATACCTTAGCTGCCCTCCCCGTAGGCGCCAGCAATACCGATTTCTGTTGTAACTTATCCATCGCTTTCACCAAGGCTCCGACAAGAGAAGTCTTTCCGGTTCCTGCATATCCACGAAGCACAAAAACCGTCTCATTAGCCGTAGAAAGTAGAAACTCTGAAAGAGATTTTACAGCTATTTCTTGCTCAAAAGTTGGCTGATAAGAAAAATTTTCCTTAATTTGCCGCTCTAAATAGTTATTTATCATTTTTGTACGAGAAAAAAGTTACAAGAACTATCGTTAATTAGATTTATTTATTTTATTTTTGCGCTACGAATATAAACTAAAAAAAACATATTTATCATGAAAACAGTATTTAATATCGTACTAGGTCTATGCGTAATTGCTTTGGTTTACATTTGCTATGCCAGCATCATGGGTCCTATCAACTTCGAAAATGCTAAAAAGCACAGAGACAAAGCAGTTGTTGCCCGCTTGATCGATATTCGTAAAGCTCAGGCAGAATATCGTAATATCTACAAGCAGTACACTGCAAGCTTTGACACACTGATCGATTTCGTTAAGACACAAAAAATACCTTTCGTATCTAAAGAAGGTGTATTGAGCGACAAACAACTGGAAGACGGTATGACTGAAAAGAAAGCTATGGCTATGATCAACAAGGCTAAAAAGACTAACAACTGGAAAGAAGTTGAAGCTGCCGGTTTGATGGGCTTTAAACGTGATACAATATGGGTTGCCGTAACAGATACCATTTATGATAAATCATTCAATGCAGACTCTTTGAGATACGTTCCGTTCGGTGGCGGTGCACAGTTTGAAATGTACACCAGAAACGATACAACTAAATCAGGAGCTCCTATCTTCCTGTTCCAGGCTAACACTCCGTATGATGTATACCTCAACGGACTTGACAAGCAACAAATTGCAAACTTGAAAGACGTTCAGGTTAAACTGGGTAAATATCCAGGCTTGATGGTAGGTTCTATTGACACTCCGAACAACGGCGCAGGTAACTGGGAATAATCCGAATATGCCCGATAGAGCAATTGCAGAAACGATTGACTTTAGTAAATCGGAACAATATACATTGTCCATCCGTCTTAGTACGGATGGATTTTCTTTTTCTATCTACAATCCGATTCACGATAGTTCGCTCTCTTTCTTTGAGAAAGAGGTCGAGCCTTCATTATCTCTTACAGCCAACCTAAAAAAGGCTTTTCGTGAATTAAACTTTCTGAATCATACTTACAAACGGGTAAACATCCTGATGGCGGACAAACGTTTCACACTAATCCCCCTTGAACTGTTTGAGGATGATCAGTCCGAAATGGTATTCTACCACAACCACACTCCCAAAGAAAATGAAACGGTAAAATACAATATTTTAAAAAAGAATAATGCCGTAGTCATCTTCGGTATGGACAAAAGCACTTATCAATTCTTGTCCGATCACTACCCTGAGGCAAGATTTTATTCACAGGCAGCCCCATTAGCAGAATATTTTTCAGCAAAAAGCAGATTAGGCAACAGTAAAAAGATATATGCCTCTATCCGCCACAATGCCATCGACTTTTTCTGTTACGAACGCGGACATCTGCTTCTTGCCAATTCATTTGAATGTCGCAAAACAGATGACCGAATCTACTATCTCCTCTATCTTTGGAAACAACTGAATTTCGACCAGGAGCGAGACGAACTTCACCTGACAGGTGTATTTGACGATAAAGAAAAACTGACGCAGGAGTTACGTAAATACATTCAACAAGTATTCATAATGAACCCTGCAAGCAATATTGACATGCAAGCCTTATTAACATGCGAGTAATCAGCGGAATATATAAAAGAAGAAGATTTGATGTGCCCAGAACATTCAAAGCACGTCCCACAACAGATTTTGCCAAAGAAAATCTGTTTAACGTTTTATCCAACTACATGGACTTCGAAGACGGCATTGTTGCCCTTGACCTCTTTGCCGGTACAGGCAGCATCAGCATTGAACTGGTGTCGCGCGGTTGCGACCGTGTCATCAGTGTAGAGAAAGATGGTGCCCATCATGCTTTTATCAGTAAAATAATGAAGGAAGTGCAGACAGATAAATGCCTGCCTATACGTGGAGATGTATTCAAATTCATTAATGGCAGTCATGAGCAATTCGACTTTATTTTTGCCGACCCTCCTTATGAACTGAAAGAACTGGAAACAATCCCGGATCTGGTTTTCGAAAACAATATGTTGAAAGAAAACGGACTTTTTGTCCTGGAGCATGGCAAAAAGAATAACTTTGAGGATAATCCCCATTTCATTGAAAGAAGAGTATACGGTAGTGTAAACTTCTCTTTTTTCAGATAAACTGCAGAAGATACACTTTACAGCAAAGGAGCGAGCAAACGGACTACGGACTCCATCGCTTTCTGCCTCCAGGAACGCTTCTCCCAGTTCTTCAAGAAGATCTGGGTACTTTCCCGTTGATCCTGTAAAAAGATCTCCCGCATCTGTAGGGCAGTCTCCATATCGTACATAAAGGCATTTACTTCGAAATTGTGTTCGAAACTGCGAAAATCGAGATTGGTAGACCCCACGGTTGAAAGCATATCATCTGAAACCATCAATTTGGAATGCAGGAATCCCTTTTTATAAAAATAGACCTTGACTCCTGCCCGCAAAGCATCTGCCAGATAAGAACAGGAACCTAAGTGCGTCACTCGGTTGTCTGCATGTTCAGGCAACATCAACCTGACATCTACCCCGGCTAATGCCGCAGTCTGCATAGCAACCAGTATCTGTTCGGTAGGCAGGAAGTAAGGAGTCTGCATATAGAAATATTTCTTGGCACCGGATATGGCAACCGTCAATCCCTGCATGATTTCTTTCCAAGGTCCAATCGGTTCACTCGTTACAATCTGTACCAAAGAGTTGCCACAGGCCTCTATCTTAGGAAAATAACGTGAAGCCGTAATCAAGGTACGATCCACAAAATACCAATCCAGCAAAAAGGCAGTCTGCAGACCATGTACGGCCTTTCCTTCAAGCATTATATGCGTATCCCGCCAAATTCCCCAAGAGAAACCGCGCATATAACGTTCGGCAAGATTCATTCCTCCTACAAATCCGATACGACCGTCTATCACTACAATCTTTCGGTGATTACGATAGTTGACCTTACTCGTAAATAGGGGAAAACGTACTTTCAGAAAACTCCGCACCTCAATTCCGGCATCACGCATCTCTTCAAAGAATCTATGAGGAACGTGCCAGCACCCTACATCATCATAAATCACACGTACCTCAACTCCCTCGCGTGCCTTCTCTATCAATACATCACGCACCAGACGCCCCACCGGATCATCTTCAAAGATATAATATTCCATATGAATATGGAATCTGGCCTTTTGCAGCTCTCGCAATAAAGCCTGAAGTTTAGAATATCCGCCGGTATAAATATCCACCCGGTTTCCTTCGAACGGAAAGGCTTGGTTCGTGTTCTGAAACAGTTGTATCAGACGGGCATATTCTTTCGGCGTTTCACAGCAGTTCTGTGCCAGATACTCTGCCATCGGCTTTTTGAGCAATCGATTGTAACTTTTCTTACCGATAATCTTCTCACGCCGCTGGCTGCGCCCGAAAAAGAAATAGAAAACCAACCCTACAACCGGAAGGAACATAAGGATCAGAATCCATGCCATTGTCTTTACCGGATTACGATTGTCGAGAATCACGATGACAATCGTACCGATAATAGCCCCGAAATAAATAATATCAAAGGCAACGGTAGCTATAACGCTTGCTATGTAGTTCCAATCTATCATATTCACCCTCCGCGTATTATACAAACAACAAATGTATGGAAAATATCGGATACGGACAACAACTGTCCCGATTCAAAACGACAATCCCTCCGAACAGATGCAAAATTAAAGAGATTTTGCAATCTATCCGGAGGGAGTTATCAGGTTAGTCTTTTATTAAAAATGAGGACGTCCGCCTCCAAAACCGCCGGGACCTCTGCCGGGTCCGCCAAATCCTCTACGTCCGCCGCTATTCATCATCTTTTCACGGGCCGCTTTACTACCAAAGATATTCAGGCGATAAATGAAGTGTACCATACAGTAACTATTGATACCATTATATTCGGATACCGAACGCATATCGGCTGTCAACGAACGGCTGATGTTGCTCTGCTGCCTAAGGATATCATATACTTCAAAACTGATAGTACCTGCACCTTTCAGCAACGACTGCGCAAGTTGTGCATTCCAGATCAGTTCATTACGATTCATACTCGAATCACGATAACCACGACGGCTTTGATTAGTGATGTTAGTAGCCAAGGTCATCTTCCAGGGCATCGTTATATTGGTACTTGCCCCATAAGAATATGTATAAGGTTCCTGATTATTCTCCGGACGGAGTTTATTACGTTCTGCTGTATAATTGATTGAACCATTCAACGAAAACTCGAACCAGTCATTACGATAAGAGCCTGTAACCCTCTCGCCCAACATCAAACCGGTACTTGTATTTCTATCATTGTTTTTCGTATCCTGATTGTAGAGGAACGCTACATTATTCTGATAATTGATGTTGGTAAAAGTATTAATCGTATACTTCTTGTTCCTCAAAGCTGTATTGAAACCGAACAAACCAAAAGCATTCCAGTTACCGTTAATATTTTCCGGGCGCGTAATCAAACCACCGGTTTCTTCATTATAACGAGTACTATTGCTGATACTGTTCTGTGTAGCAGTAAAGCTGAAATGGGTCATAATTCCACGCTGTTTCTCTGCATTGTATGTATTGTAGAATAAACGCATCGTATGTGCAAAAGAAGGTTTCAACCCGGGATTACCCATACGGATATTCAATGGGTTTGAGTTGTCGGTTATAGGCAACAGATTCTCCATAGTAGGTTGACTGCTACGTCCCCGGTAGGTAAAGCGCAACTGACTCACCTTTGAGAAACGGAAGCGTAAATCCATATTCGGTGCAAAGTTAAACACAGTACGTGTCGTATCGATCATATAGTCTCCCTTTTTATAGGACAAAGTGGAATTCTGCGGCTGGAAAGACATACCTACATTCAACTGATACTTCTGACGAATGAAGCGTAAACCCACTGAAGCATCATGGTTATAGTAACGATATTCGGCATTCTTACTCAAGCTGTCCACTGCATGAGCTTCGTATCCGGAAGGAAGGGTCCCCCCGATAGTCCAATCGGGATAATCCAGTAAATCGAATGTAGTCTTGTCACTTTTACTGTATTTATACTGGAACTGGTAGCTGAATTGTAAGAAAGTAGCCTTTGCAATCGGTTCGCTATAAGTCACTTGTGCCGTATAGTTATAATTGTGTGTAGGAGTTGTAATATACTGATTACGATACAAGATGGAGTCACCCCCCAAATGATTCAACAATTGGTAATAACGTGTTTCGGATTGCGTATATTGGTCGTTATCATTATCACCATAACCGAAAACCCCACGGAAAGTCAGGTTACGTCCTTTATTATTCAATTTCCGGTTAACCTGCAAAGTGGCATTTCCCGACAGACTATTCCCCTTGGACAGCGAAGCACTGTTGGTAGCATTTACACGGATATCTTTCAGCGGATCATCGGAAAGATTGTCAAAATTCAGATAATCATTCGGATTTGCCACCAGATTGAAAGGATCTTCATTAAAGGTTCCCGACTCCGAAAGAGAAGCATTGTTGGTTCTTCCATAAGAAAAATTCGGGCGAAAAATAATATTTGTCAGCGTATCTGGTTTCCACTCCATACGGAAGTCGGCATTCACATTTGTCCCCTTATTCCGGTTCTTATTATTCGAATTAGAATATGAATTACCATTCTGAAGGAAGCGTTCGGAAGAGTTGATACTCGAAATATCTCCATCCTGGAAATTATAACGTACACTACCTCCCAGTTCAATCTTGTTGGTCTGAGTGGCAAAGGTAGCTCCTAACATTTTAGTGGCATTCAAGCCATTGTTGCTCCGCCAGCGCGGCCCTCCACCTCCACCGGAGAAACCCTGATCGTTTACATTGTTTGCCGAACCAATAATCGAAAACTGAGTATTATCAATAAAGCGATTCAACATCATTCGTCCGGTATAACGGTCCTTAGTACCGGCTCCCAGATCTGCATTGCCAAACCATCCTTGATTCATTCCTTTCTTCACGGTCAGGTCAAGCACCGTTTCCTCTTCGCCATCGTCAATACCCGTCACACGTGCCAAATCTGATTTTTTATCATAAGTTTTCAGCTTATCGACCATGTCTACAGGAAGATTCTTTAAACCGGTCTTTACGTCTCCACCAAAGAATTCCTTACCGTCGACCATAATTTTTTTCAGTTCTTTCCCATTGATTTTGACATTACCATCATCATCTATTTCAGCACCCGGAAGCTTCTTAACCAACTCCTCCAACATAGCACCCTCAGGCGTACGATAAGCACTGGAATTATACATCAACGTATCTTCTACTACCGTCACCTGCGGAGCTTCGGCCACCACAACTGCTTCTTTAAGCATAACAGCATCGGTTGCCAATTCGATATTTCCCATCTTTTTGGCAGGAACATTAGCCGTTAACTGAACGGGGATAACTTTTGTGATGTATCCGATAAAAGATACTTTAAGCAGATATTTTCCCGGTTTCTGCTTGGATAAAGAGAAGTAGCCTTGTGCTGAAGTGGTCATACCCGCTACCTGAGCACTGTCGGGGAGAGATAATAACTGCACGGCAGCGAGTTCGACCGGTTCTTTCGTACCGGCCTCTATTACACGTCCCGATACGGTTACAATTTTGTTTTGCGCATAAGTGGATAGGGTAACTGTCAGCAGCAACACCATCCAGATCAATAGTTTCTTCATTTGCCTGTAGGTTGAATAATAACAATCGTTTGTTTGACAACCTTTAAGGCAAAAGGTTTAATTTAAACACGATTATCTTTTAAAGATTTTATCGACTTGTGCCTTTTTCATACCAAACTCAAGACATAGCACATTGATAATGAGGAAAATAAGAAAGGAAGAAGTATCAACTGTCATGATATCTCCCGTTGCTACCCGATAAAGCATCCCCCCAAATAAAAAAAGTACTGTCAAAAAGATGGCGTTACGAGTCGCCTTGTTCCGTATAATCTCCGTTTCACGCCCTTCATTACGCGATAAAGCAAAGAGAATCATCACTGCTCCCAACATCATCAGCAGCTTGGTGCATTCCTTATAGAATAACAAGTTACTGTCTGTCACCATTCCTTGCATCACTAACAGGAACGGAATGAATAACGATACAAAAAGAATCACATATCCTAACGGACGGCAGAATACAGGTAATAATGCTTTCATTTTATCTAAAATTAATGTCACAAAGATAGCTTTTTCTCATAAACGAAACTCTATGTTTTACATTTTTAAGTGCTAAGTTTCACTATTTATCTCCGAACCCCTATCTTTGCAGTATATAAAAAAACATCGAACCATTATGAGTAAACAAGAAGTCATTCTTTGCGAGAATCTGGAAAGCAGTATAGGACGTGCCGTCGAAAACTGCCCACACGACCGCCTGTTCATTCTCACCGACGATCATACTCACCGTCTCTGTCTGTCACAACTGATGAATCTGCCGTTCCTGAAAGATGCGGTTGAAATCACTATCGGAGCCGAAGACGTTCATAAAACACTTGAAACACTGGCCTCCGTTTGGCAAGTGTTAAGTGAAAAAGGTGCTACCCGCCACTCACTCCTTATCAATCTCGGAGGTGGAATGGTGACTGACTTAGGAGGATTTGCCGCTGCCACATTCAAACGCGGCATCGCTTACATCAATATTCCCACTACCCTGCTGGCGATGGTAGACGCTTCTGTAGGCGGAAAGACCGGAATCAATTTTAACGGGTTGAAAAACGAGATAGGTGCCTTTGCACCGGCATCCAGTGTATTAATCGAAACAGAGTTCCTCCGTACACTCGATGCACACAATTTCTTTTCCGGCTATGCCGAAATGCTGAAACACGGACTGATCAGTAACACTGCTCACTGGGCGGAACTACTCGCATTCGATACAGAAAAGATGGACTATCGATACCTGAAAGAGTTGGTGGGACGTTCCGTACAAGTAAAAGAAGACATAGTAGAGCAAGACCCGTTTGAACACGGTATCCGCAAAGCGTTGAATTTGGGACATACCGTAGGACATGCTTTTGAAAGCCTGGCTCTTGCCGAGAACCGTCCGGTCCTCCACGGGTACGCCGTAGCCTGGGGAATTGTTTGCGAACTCTATCTGTCACATTTAAAAACCGGTTTTCCGAAAGACAAGATGCGTCAGACCATCCAATTCATAAAAGATAATTATGGCGCTTTCACATTCGACTGCAAACAGTACGAACGCCTATACGGATTCATGCAGCATGATAAGAAAAACAATGCAGGTGTCATAAACTTCACGCTTCTGAAAGAAATCGGCGATATCAGTATCAACCAGACAACGGACAAAGATACTATTTTCGAAATGTTCGACTTCTATCGGGAGTGTATGGGTATGTAAAGCAGGCATCGTGACAGAGGTATCCACTTCCGATCATGAATAAATGAAGTACCACATAAGAAGCATAAGACGAATCGGCAGGTTGCGAAAATCACAACTAATACGAATGACCACCCGCCTTTACAATCCCAAGGGGTATCAGGAAATATTATCATAATGCATTATTAACTAATCATTTAAATGGATAGTGATCTGTTCCCCAAACCTTTGTTTTAACACAATGTTAAAACAAAGGTTTGGGGAATAAAAGACTTGTTCTCTAACGTCAAGAAACAAATCTTTTGCAAAGAAGAGTTTTATTATCTCATATTCAGATTAACAATGTTAATGGATCGTTTCACCCAAAGACTCTACTCTCTGGGCATGAAAAATGCTATAAAGGAGAAATAAATCATCCGAATATTTTGCTTATTAAAAATAAAATTCTACTTTTGCACTCGCAATTCGGGATGTAGCTCAGCCCGGTAGAGTACGCGTCTGGGGGTAATGAAATGAGCAAAGATTAGAAATATTACAATGCAATATAAATCAAGGAGTTAAGCAAATACTTAACTCCTTATTTTTTACATGCGAATAAAATTTGATTAAAGTTTTCGGACAAATTGGTGCAAATTCATCCAAAAACTTCTCCCAATCATTCCATTTGTATTTATTTGCCATACAAAGAAGGATAAAAATATCCCTCACCAAGAACTTCCTCTGCCTCCTTACTTCCACGTTCAGCAGCTTCATGATAAAATTTATAGGCCACTTCCAAATCTACGGTTTCACCATATAACCCTTTATGGTAAATCTCCCCTGTTAAATACAACGCATACGGGCTCCTTTTTTCCCTCAAATCAGATAATACACTCAAGGCAGACCGCACACACAATGGTTTTCTTGATTCCCCACCATAAAGAAATAGATTAAAAGCTTCCCACAATGCATCCTCGTCAACGAATGCAAGTTCCTTAAATCCATCTTTAGAAAACAATGCCGCACACCTAAAAAACTCAGCAGCCTCCAAAGGGTCTTTCTCTAAATCGGGAGCTCCATACTTATAAAGATACGCAAATGTAATGTCTGCTTTATCATGCCCTAAATTCCTTGCTTGGTTTAAATAAAACATTGCCTTATGCGTATTTTGCTCCACGTTTTGCCCTTTCAAATACATCATTCCTAACTTGAAAGCTGCCTCCGGGTCTGTATCCGTATTCTTGATGAGATTAAACAACCTACTCTCACAACGACCAACTGTAACACCATAGGCTTTTGACGTTTCTATTATCATAATTTTATATTTTTAGATTTATACTTTTTAAATTATCACTGCATATCTCGTTTAGAACGAAACATAAACATTAAAGCAAAGGAATTGGTCCATCACGTATTAAACGATTGTTGCTAAATAATTTTATTTTTCTCATGTTTTCAATATTCTATTCGGTCGTATAACGAAGAAATTGAAAACCACTTCTGTTAATTTATGGTTAATAAACACACGTTAGAAGTTAATAAATATCAATATAAAAACTAAACTAAAGACAATCTTAAAATCAAATGAATTGTTATAGGAAAGTTGCAATAAAAAAAATCTTTTACCTCTCTATTAGGAACAAACCCAATATAACAAACAGGGTAGGACAACCATCGCCCTACCCTTGTCTTAGACGCTCCGTTAGAAGCCTCATTGTTACCAATTGCTACTCGTATATAGAATAAGCCTCAACAGGTTCGTGTACTTTAAGAATACCCGTCCCCATTCTTTTATAGTTTAAATAGACAAGCCTGTTATCCAGTGTTTCCCAGTACAAAGAATATTGCCCTTTTTTAGTTATACTTACTTCAATCGCCTTTTTCATGTCCTCAATAGGAATAAATTGATTAGGTGCAGCATAACTTACCTTAGCATTTTCAAAATAGGAAAATCCATGCTTATCATATACAACCTTACCACGATGCTCCTTTATATTTAGCTCCGGATGAAATATCATACTAAAGAACACTTTACTATTAACAACTTTCGCAGTCTTCCCACTTGTGCTTGACGGTTCGTATTCTATTTCACCATGTGATTGCTCATTTTGCAGCTCTGCATTCAATACAACTTCATCCTTTTGAATGACTGCAACCCGTTTATTAGTGTCAACAACAGCGATATAAGTATGGAAAGAATGAGGCTGTAAATTAAATGATTTAACCTCACCGGCATTGTCGAAGAACTCCTTAACAACTTGTTGTTTTAGACTGTCTTGTAGGTATTGAACTCCATACGGATAAAGTTCTTCAAGTTTATTTCGGGCTGCATTTTCAACTTCCTGTTTAGCAACTTTTTCCTCTATCCTTTTACGTCTTTCAGGGGTATCTTTTATTGGATAGACCGACAAACTCCCCGAACCACCTATATGTAATTCAATTAGCTTATCCTTTTCAAACGTTTCACTTTGCATCTGCCCATAATTGTCAAGAAAACGACTTAGTTTTGTAGAAGTCATTACAATGACTTCCGTCATATTCCCGATTTCAAAGCCTGTATAAACATATCTTCCATTATCCATACCTTTATAACTGAGGCTTAACGAATATTTTACATAGCCATATCTAAACTCCATTCCATAGGAGTTTTTCTTTTCTGAATAGCTAATTTCAAATGTATTACCGCCGTATATCGGTTTACCCGTATAGGGATTAGGACACAGATAATCGGGATATTCAAAAGCCTTAATAGAATTGGAGTTTTGAGCATAAGCAGAAAGAACCATTATTACGCTCATCAGAAACAGCAAAGTCCTTTTCATAATACTGTAATTTGCTCCCCACAGCCCCGACAGGAAAGGTTTATATAAAAAGATAGCGTGAGGCTGTTAGAATTATCTGTCTTTAGAGGTTCTGGACAAACCCACCACACGAGATAAAACGACACCCCACGCCAAGCCATATATATCACTGATATATACAAGATTAGCATGAGCGTTTGTATCGTCTATCCCCGTGTGGTTCGAAATTGTCCAGATTTCTAAAAACGGGATAAAGCTAAACGCTTCCTTTAATTAATATGTCGCCAGCAGACCTTAGCCTATTGACGGGGCAAATATAACTAAAATCCAGCGTCCTACAAACGTTTTTAGGGATGTCGTGGAACAAAATTACTCATTTATTGATGCTTTACAAGTCGGCATAAAAAAAATCTACTGCAAATCTCGTTATAATTCTATCGCTTTATCTTGTTTTTAATTCAAAGTCAATGGCAATATACTTTTTATTACTACTTTTGCGTTGAATATATAAGTGAAATATGAAACAGTTTACAACTACACATAAACTATTTTTAGGAAAGTCTCAGGATTTAAGTAAAATCCCAGATAGTTCAGTCCAATTAGTCGTTACTTCTCCTCCATATCCTATGATTGAAATGTGGGATGATATAATGAGTCAACAGAATCCTCAAATAAATGAGGCATTGCAAGACTATAATGGCAATTTAGCATTTGAATTAATGCACAAAGAACTGGACTTAGTATGGAATGAAGTTAAAAGAGTGCTAATTCCCGGTGGTATTGCTTGTGTCAACATAGGAGATGCGACAAGAACTCTTAATGGAAATTTTGCCCTATACCCTAATCACGCTCGCATTCTTTCATATTTCATTTCTAATGGTTTCGTCAATTTACCTAACATTATATGGAGGAAACAGACCAATGCACCAAATAAATTTATGGGCTCTGGAATGTTGCCAGCAGGTGCATATGTTACATTAGAACACGAATGGATATTAATATTCAGAAAAGGTGATAAAAGAGAATTCAAAACACCAGAAGCAAAGCTAAAACGTAGAGAAAGCTCTTTCTTCTGGGAAGAAAGAAACATATGGTTCTCTGACGTATGGGACAATATTAAAGGAACAAAACAAAAGATGGATAAAACTGATAGTCGGGCAAGAAGTGCTGCTTTTCCTTTTGAAATACCATATAGATTGATAAACATGTATTCTTTACAAGGAGATACAGTATTAGACCCATTTATGGGTACCGGAACTACTTCTATAGCTGCAATTGCTACAGGAAGAAATAGTATTGGATATGAAATATATAAGGATTTATTAGACTTTTGCAAAGAAAATATTCTATCTTATTCTACGGATATGATAAATGAAGGAATATCAATTCGATTAAATCGTCATAAAGATTTTATTACAGAAAGAGCCATAAAATCAGAAATAAAACATTTTAATTCCAATCTCCAAATACCAGTAATGACATCACAAGAAAGAGATATAGAAATTTCTTATGTCACTAATATTTCATTAGGTAAAAATGAACTAATCAAGGCAGAATATTCAAAAATAATGCCTGTTAATCATTTTTGTGACAACAGGCATATTACTCAAGGTCAATATACCCTTTTCTAATTCAAGGTTTTACATCAACATGACATAAACTTGATTGATTGGTAGGATTTTTACTATTCCAAGAATCTAATAAACTATTTCTTCTATCGCAAGTTCCCTGTGCTCTTCTTTCTAAAGAGTTAAGCACCTCCTCTATCTCTTGCAAAGAAGCAGGGATATAATAGCCAGAATTACTACTTAAAATCAACTCTCCTTGATTAATAGCTTGACGAATTAGCTCCCTCAAATCTTCTTGATTTGGTCTCGAAGAATATCCTAAAACCGCAGCTAAATCAGCTGCATGAATTGCATTTACTTCCCCTTTTCCAAGAGCTGACATCAACTGAGAAATTTCATTTGTGGTAAAAGTGCTCATAATTTCTATTTTAAAATACTTCCTATTTCTTTTAAGATCTCCGGATTTTTTATTTCGCCCAATGTAGTTGACTTTATATTAAAAACTGGGACTTGTGTTTTTAATGTATATGACGAATTTTTTCGTTGATTGGCATTACGAGCATTGACAAGGTATTGTACACTTCCATTGAAATAAGATTCAGGCTTTATCTGAATAGCACAAACTAGCTTACCATTGTAAAAAACCTCATAATCAACAGCATACTCATAATCTATTTCACCAGAGACCTTAATAAGTTCAATATTAGGAAAATATTCTTTCAATTTTTGAACAGTATTATGTTCTCTACAAATAACACCATTCCATGTTTCACAAATAACTCTAAAACGAATACATTCACAACACTCTTCATACGTAATATCCTTTCCCAAGGCTTTCATACGTTCAAACAGTTCCCTGGCTTTTACATTAAGCTGTTCTGGGGTTCGCCCAAACTGGTAATTAAGATTTTTTAAGTTCCAAGGAATAGTATATATATAGCTCTTACCTTTTCTTGCTAAAGTATAATCATTAACTATTTCTTGTTGTTCTAAAGATAAACCTTCTATTTTAGCATCGCGTTCTTTACCACTTGTATAATAAAAAATTTCCCATTCTTCTTTCGTCTTAAATTGTTTCAATTCTATAAGAGTTGTGACATATCCAACAGACCAAGGGTCATTAAGCATTAAGTCATTCCAAGCCCCATTTGTGGATGCAAACTTCTGCAAATCGATAGTATTTACAAATTCCTCCATTTAAATCAAATATTAAATTCTATGACAATCTCAGATTTCTTTTTCTCATAATATATTATAGGAACATCAATGTGTTCAGACAATTCATTCATTGTTTTATATGTAATAGGTTTAATACTTACAAAACGAGAACCAATCATCCCATCTATACCTTGAGCTTCTTCTTCCGGAGTAGCCAATCTATATTCCACCTGCAATTCAGCAGAAACCTTCTTTAGAATAGCCTCTTGGAATTTTAAACCTGCATATGTCTTCACAACAATAAGCTCTTCAACCCATTCCCGAATCATCTTCTTATCAATCAAAACGATGCTCTTCTTTAGTTCTTCAACCATATTAAAGACTCGTTCAGTCGCCAAATCAATGGCACCTGGATATCGATTCAGATACCATGATTCCCACTCATTCATACTTCCACTTCCAAATTCTTGAATAAGCTCACTCATCTGCCCTACAATACGAGGACGAGTACCTTGAGCATTTTGATTTGCCAAGTTCATTATTTGAGTAGAATATTTAGGATATTCATATCCTTTTCCCGACAATAACTCTTGAATTTCAGTATTAGGTATTTTTATTTTCATATCTGTTGTTATTTACTCATTGATTGATAACAAAGATATGGATTTTAATTCAGAATGTGATCTTTACAAACTATTTTTTTTCAACATCTATAAAACAATCACTTTGTTTATAACTATTTCTATGAATCCATGATTACGATAATCCAGTCTTTTCAGTATAACTTTTTGGTCTTCTATTGACTACATTATACAAATTCTACTTTATTCTCTTTATTTATTACTTTGTATCACTATTATGCAAGTAGATTTGAGAGTGTTACATCCTCTCTACTTACCACCTGCATGGATTCTATCGACCGAGCATAACCACCTTATCACATAGAATTAAACAACCTCGTATTAGAGCGTTTAAGCCATTTTTATATCCTACTGAATACTTTTATTGTATCTGATAAGTTTTTGGCTATGCACGACCAACAGACCCCTCATTTAAAAGATAAGGCTTGATAATCACCCGAAGAGTAAACTTAGGAAAGTGGAATTTACACCCTTTGATGATTACCAAGCCTTATTTGAATAGGAAGAGGATTAACAGGCGGCATTGAATATTCGTCGTTCCTCCGCGATGCTCATCCTGTCTGCCGACTGCTCCAACAGCCAAGCAAGATATTGTTCTATTTTGCCTGTCAGTTCCACCGTGAGATTAGGAAGTGTCAAATGCTGTTTTCCCCACTCCAATGCGTCTTGAATCTTTTTTTGTATCTGCCCATGTAGGACACGGTCGGCTGGCTGCGGATTTGCCCGAAGTTTAAACAGGACATGCTTTACATAATAAGACAGGTTTTGGTCGGCATTTGCTATACAAATACACCACTTGGCAAAGTCTTTGGCACTCTCAAAAATACGGTAATCCACATCCCAACAGTCATTAGGCAGTTTCACCATATCCTCATAATATCCAAACCACTCTGCAACCAGCGTCCAAAATACCTGTTTACTCCAAAGCTCCTCTGCTACTATATCCCTGCCAAACAACCTATTTAGTCCTTTGGTGCTAAATGTCACCTCGTACCTCAATAAATTTCTCGGTAAGTTCTCTCTTCCATATTTGGGTAACTCACGCTTCTTCTTTGCCTCCTGTATCTTGTCATAAAACTTACAGCGTACCTCTTTATTATCCATGTATTTAGTACCACTCCATCCATTTGGTCTAAATGCTTTCATGGCGTCCAACTTCTGCATATACATAATAGGAGGCTCTGTCATGCTAAAGTTATGTGCAAACTCCGCAGACTCCACCACTGCCTTATACATAGGTACACCCAAGTCCTTGCTCAACTTCATTATAAGCCACTTGACCTGCCTTAATGACAAGGTCTTTAGATTATGTCCCCACAGACATTTAGGAAGACTGCCCTCGAATGACACATACGTTTCAGTGGCTATGACTTTACGTCCAAGCCATAACCCACTACCTCCTGTACCATCAGCAAAGTAGGACTGCACAACTATGCGTTTTAATACCGACTGCCAGTCGTACCCTGTTGGTAGGTCATATAGCATTAATTTGATTTTGTCATACATGACTATAAAATTTAGATGTATATAGAATGTTATACAAAATTGAGCTTATTAACTATTTACGAAGACGCGCAACAAATCCTAACCCCATGCTTTCAATGAATTCCTGCTTAGTTTCTTGCCTTTTAGCCATCATCCACGTTATTATTTCATCACGCTTAAATCTTAGTATTCGCCCACTTTCCGCACGATAACAAGGTATTTCTTTATGGCTTGTCAGTTTATAAATTGTATGTTTAGACTGCCCAATCAACTCACTACAAACATCAATACCAAACATCTCCGGATAATCTTCTATCCGTTTTAGCGGTCTATTGGTCTTCTGTTTTTCGTTTTTCCCCTCTGACGATACTACTCCCAGCATAGTACAAATTATTTCCCGTAGCGACCTTATTTGAGCCAAAACATAATATTCCCACTCGTTTCTTAAAAACTCCATGTCATTATACAACCATGCGCTTTCCACAGAATCACGATGATGTTCATTAATGAAACCGTACTTTGCTATTGCTTCATATAGGAAGTCCGCCACCAAACCTGTCTTTCCCTCTTTTTGCAAATAGACTTCCTCATTGTAGGTATCATCCAAATCTTGCCTACTCATACTCATCCCTCCTTGAGTTACAGACTTTACCTTTACTTCATAAGTAGGAATAAAATATCTGCTTTTCCACACAGTAACAACTGAATCAACTTCCTTTAATGCCTGCCGGAGCTTTCCTTTATCTCCATCAGTCAATCTTTTTATATAGGTGTATAACCAACTCTCACAGACTGCTGCTTCCCCTCTGAGCGACTTGTTAATCAAGTCACCCAAAGGCATATTGTAAGTGATGAACATAATTATAACATTTTTGCGACTTTATCTAAAACACTTGTAGAGAAACCTGCAAGATATGTAGCCGTTGTCGTAAGATTACTATGCCCCAGGGCTTGGCTTATTATCTCACGGGGAATATCATTGCTCTGTAAGGTCATAGCCATTGTGTGCCGTGCGGTGTAAGTAGTCAATGTCAATGAAATACCTAAAGCCTTACCCAGCTTTTTCAAATTGGCATTGATACGTTTGTATCGGCAGCGTACATGCTCGTACAATTGCTCACCATCGTACTCTTTGGTTATAATAGGAAGTAAATACTCGCCCGTTTCAGGGGTGTTTGCCTTAAACCACTCCAATTGCTCCTTTATAGCAGGAGTGACGAATATTTTTATCGGCTTTACATTTTTGGCATTTTTCGTCTTTTGTCTCTTATACACGATATGCGCTCCTGTTACCAGCATTTCAATATTGTTTATTGTTAGATTTGCCATGTCAACGAAACTCATACCAAAGCAATAGTAAGAAAAGAGGTATATCCGACGGGCACGCTCCAATACAAAATTTTGTTGAGGCGAGTTCTTTATCAACTCCAAGTCCGTTGGCAGTAAATAGCGTTTTGCCGTTTCTTCTGCCAATTTGTTTATTTCAAAACCACCTTTACCAAACGGATAGGTGTTGTTTGAGGCTGCTTTTTCTTTAATGGCTTTATTAATTACAGCACGCAATGTCTTTAAAGTGTGCATACGAGTATTTCCACAGCAACCATTCTTTTCCATAGCCATATTTAAGCGATTAATGTATTTCACGTCTATTTCTGAAAACAAACGTTCTTTTGCCTTAGAGTCATATTTGCAGAACAGGTGCAAGTCACGTTCATAAACCTTTCCATTGCCGATGTGACCTGTAGCCTTTAAATCCTCCACCTGCCTCATCCAATAATCATAGATTTTTCCCTGTCTCGAAATTCCCAAAAATTCTTCTTCAAATTGGTTTAGTGTCCAATCCACCTGTGCTTTCATAAACTTATTCACCACTTCATTTTTACGCTCCTCACAACTAATCAACCAGTTGTTATACGACTCATAGTTGGGGTTCATGCGTTTGTCCCTTTTAAATCGGTCTGCGTTCTTATCCCACTCATTTTCAAAGGCGGACAAATTTAAATAGATGTATTTTAGTTTGCCATTTTTGGTGATGCGTAAGCAAACAGGGTAACTTCCGTCTTTTCTTTTGTTGCTCGTGTGAATCACAATACGAAATTTTGCCATAATCTTCTTTTATTTTTTAAGTGAACAATATAGTTATCTACGAGTGCAACGTAAAAACTCAATCCGCGATTAAATTTTTGACGGTTAAAATTAAATATTTAGGATTTGTTAACAATGAATACACGGAAGGTTTCTTGCAATATACTCCCAACTCATATTAATAATCGGAAATGTAGTAGTAGAATAGACCTCCGTTTTGTATTTATCTTCGATTAAAGTTTTATTAAAGTTTTGGAGCAAAATAATCCTATTCCATACAAAAGTAGATAGGTTAAATACAAATGACTGAGACAAAACAAAAGTCTAAACGGATAAAGTCTTCTTTAGAAACAATCCAAAATAAGAGTAGAAATATATATAGCAACACACTAATAATGAACGCAATGTACCAATACAAGCAATTTCAGTACAACAAAAAGTATCTGATTTATTTGCAGATTAAAAATAAAGCACTACTTTTGCAACCGCAATTCGGGATGTAGCTCAGCCCGGTAGAGTACGCGTCTGGGGGGCGTGTGGTCGCAAGTTCGAATCTTGTCATCCCGACGAATTGAATGAAATAAGGAGTTAAGAATCAAACTTAACTCCTTTTCTTTTATCTGATAGTTTGATTCCCATTTTCACCGTTACAACACCTACACTGCAAATAGAGAAAAAGCAGAACGTTGAATATTCAATGTAATTCCCCTGATTATTTCCACATGTTACTCAGTATCTCAAGTTTTTTTCTATCTTTGCCCCAAATAAAACAGCATCCGGAAAATAAACGGGGTATGTCCACTATAAATGGATACTTCGCATAAAAACACAAAATAAAAATCGTCTTATTAACAAGAAAACTCAAACAAAAATGAAACGCATTGTTTTTTTAGATTATGTACGCGTATTCGCGTGCTTCCTCGTTATGATCGTACACGCCAGTGAAAATTTCTACAGTGCCGCCGGATCCACAGATATGGCCGGACCACAGTCTTATCTACCCAGTGAAGCAGACCGGCTATGGGTAGCTGTCTACGATGGTTTTTCACGCATGGCCGTGCCGCTGTTCATGATTGTCTCAGCCTTTCTTCTTGCGCCGATGAAAGAAGGACAGACCACATGGCAATTCTACCGCCAACGCTTCATCCGCATCGTACCACCATTTTTCATCTTCATGATACTATACAGTACCCTGCCAATGTTATGGGGGCAGCTAAATGAAGAAACCTCCTTAAAAGATCTGTCACGGATATTCCTGAACTTCCCGACACTGGCCGGACACCTGTGGTTCATGTACCCTCTGATCAGCCTTTACTTATTCATACCCATAATATCGCCATGGCTGAAAAAAGCCACGGCAAAAGAAGAACGTTTCTTCATCGGATTGTTCTTATTATCAACATGTATACCCTATCTAAACCGTTGGTGCGGTGAAGTATGGGGACAATGTTTTTGGAACGAATACCACATGTTGTGGTACTTCTCAGGTTACTTGGGATATCTTGTACTGGCACATTACATACATGTCCATCTCACTTGGAACCGTTCCAAACGTCTCACTGTAGGAATTATTTCAATGTTCGCCGGAGCAATATTAACCATCTACTCTTTCTATGTCCAAGCCATACCCGGAGAAATTCTCCCTACACCCGAAATAGAAATAGGATGGGCTTTCTGCACAATCAACTGTGTGCTTCTCACAGCGGGTACATTCCTTCTTTTTACATGTATAAACAGTCAAAAAGCTCCACGGCTCATTACAGAAATATCGAAACTCAGCTATGGCATGTATCTTATGCACATATTCTGGCTCGGGTTATGGGCTACAGTGTTCAAACATACACTGGCACTTCCTACTGTCGCTGCCATACCATGTATCGCTGTCAGTACATTCATCTGCTGCTTCGTAACTGCAAAGATCATCTCATTCATCCCGGGCAGTAAATGGATAATAGGATAAATATCCGCTATCGGAACTGTTATAAAATGGAATATTGCAAATACCATAGGATACTGAATCAGACAACTAATAATCAGAGACATACGTTCCTCTGAATCAGATCAGATTTTTAATGTAGAAACAAATAACAGTGAGCCCCTGTCCAGTATATTCCTGACAGGGGCTCAACTCTGAATATATAAAGATAAAAAGTATAAATGCCCCTATCGTTTAACAGCCCTCAATTCGTGCTTGATATAACGACGTATCACCCGGTATCTGGGATGCAAGGCATGGAGCGGACGAACAGAATTATGACTGATCCAAAACAGCATCAGGCAAAACAGACTGATCAGCGTAAGCCATCCGTACAGCTCTTTCATGGAAACCATCAGGGCCTGTTGTTGTAAGATGCCGGATAGTTGCCCTAAAGGGATGTGGCTTGCCTGTGGATGAACTGCATCCAGTGCACTGCCCAGCAACATCGTATTCTTCTTCATCACCACACTCAAGGCTCGCTCGAGAACGGCCGCACCGAGTGCTCCACCAAAACTGGCACTGACAAACGCCTGGACAGACACCGCTTCAAAAAAGTTCTGAAACGGCACACGTGAAAGTGCTGTAATAAAACAAATGGCAATGATCACATATCCGAAACTACGCAAAAAAAGAGGAAGCATCAAAACCTCCTTGGACAAGCCGTAGTCGATAGTAAAATAAAACATCATCAAATAACCGGTGATAGCAAGAAATGCAATGACGGTCATCGTCCGATAACACCATTTACGGCGGGAAAAGGTATAAAACGTAAAAACACTGCCTACAACCGTTCCCAATAATAACATCCAATTGAGCGAAATCACATTCAAAGAATCATAACCAAGCACAGCTTCCATATAGATATGTTCAAACAAATGCGAAGGTGCCAATAAGATATCGACGACAATGTAAAGCAGAAATGTGAGATAAACCGCTTTAAACCGCCAGGTAGCCAACGCAATGAACGGGTGACGAATGAAAGAAGCCCGCCACAGGTTCAATAACAGGACTGTTATTCCTCCCACGGTTGCCACCCGAATGTAGACTGACTCATACCAATCGTAATGTTCGCCATACACACAGACAAAGATTATGCATAAAATCACAATCCCCCACATCAAAGCGCCCAGCCAGTCAATGCCGAAGAGAGGTAACTTTGGCATCGAACGGTAATTGCGGAACAGAATCATAGTCGCTATCATCACAAGCAGCAATAAAGCAATAATCAACCAATGCATATATTCCCATTTAATCCAGAAAGCAGTATAAACGGTTATCAGTCCTGACAGTTGAAGACAGCCCTGCACCAACAGATAGATATAACAGAAGAAGACAGAAAGATCTCTCTGAGGGGTAAGCCAAAGCTGGATGGTAGAGTTGCATTCAAAGGTAGCCCACATCCTGAAAATTCCACCAAAGAAACAAACCGTCACCAGTAGCGGCACACTGCGGGTATACATACATATCAGATTACACAAAATAATGGCAATACCACATGTCAGGAAAGTGGTTTTCGAAGGAAAACGGAACTTCAGACGGAACATGATGGCAAACGTCAGCGACATCCCTACCAGAGAAGCATAACCCGCCATCATAATATCTTCCTGCATCAATGCCGTCGAGCCGACCATCTCACTGACTGCGGCCAGATAGACACCTCCGGAGAACTGGAAGATGATTACAAAGAGGATTACAATCCACGGCCTCAGCTTCTCCGGTACAAAATCACGCATTGCCGGAATGGCAAAAGGAGTTATTTCATGCATACTTTAATAGTTTACCACACATTCCACATTCATTCCGGCACGCAGACGCTTCATGTCTTCGGGTTTGTTTCCGTCCGAAAACTCGATACGTACGGGAATACGCTGCTCTACCTTCACAAAATTGCCTGCAGAATTATCCTGCGGAAGAAGAGAGAAACTTGCCCCCGTTGCCTGCGAAACAGATTTTACCACCCCTTTAAACACTACTCCGGGAATAGCATCTACTTCAATATCGACCGGATAACCTTCACCAATATGGGTTGTTTGGGTTTCCTTATAGTTAGCAACCACCCATTTATCGTTTTCGTCTACCAGATTGACCAATGTTTGTCCGGGCTGTACCAATACACCTTCCTGGATCTCTTTTCGTCCGGTAGTTCCGTCGCAAGGAGCCGTAATCACTGTATACGAAAGGTTTAACCTGGCTATTTCCAGAGCTGCTTCTGCCAGTTTTATGCCGGCTTCGGTCTGTTCCAGGCGTTCCGTCTGCTCCTGCTTGACGAGTGCTGTCGACTTTTTCTGACGAAGTAACAGTTCGTAACGTGCTTTCGATGCTTCAAAATTTGTTTTCACCGCATCGTATTGCTGACGGGTAACGGCATCCCGTTCCAACAAGTTCTGATAACGTTTATATTCGCGTCCGGCATTATCCATACGTATTTTAGCCTCCTGAATGCTGGCATCGGATACGGAAATATTGTTCTGAATGGTATGGATGGACGAAGTCATCACGGTCTTACCCGATAAGGCATTCTGATAATCAGCCTCTGCCTGTGCCAGTCTGAAACGGAACTCGGCATCTTCTATCAAGGCCAGTGTATCACCTTTATGCACCGTCTGATACTCCGTAAAATAGATTTTCCTGATGAAACCCTGTACCCGGCAGTTGACGGGTACGATGTGTTGACGCACCTGCGCATTGTCCGTAAACTCCACATTTCCCCAATGGATAAAACGGGAGCAGACCCAACCGAGGGCCAGAAGCAACACGATAATAACAGAGATATTAAACGCCAGTTTTTTAGTTTTCTTATTCATAACGATTGATTTTAGATAGTTCCGGAGATATACAGAAGTTTATAATAATTAAATACAATATTGATCTGTGCATTTACCAGTTGCACCTCGGCAGCAAGTTTTGAGTTACTGGCATCCAGCATATCGGTGATCAGTGCCATATCATTTTTATAACGGTCACGGATAACGGCATAGTTCAGATTGGCGAGTTCCACACTTTTCCGCTGGGTATTCAGTTCCACATAAGTTTCCAGATATTTCACCTGTCCTGCATTGACGGCCAGTTCGGTTTGCTCTTTGGCATCTTCATACTGCTCTGTACTCCGCCGGATGGCAAACTTATCCCGGGCAACGGCCTTGTCAGCCTTAAACAGAGAAGAGAAATTATACTTCAACCCCACTCCTACATACCAATAGTTAAGGTTCTTATTGATGGGAGGCACTTCGATGGTAATAGGTCCATCCAGTTTGTTACCGGCAAACAGAGCAACCTTCGGGATCCGCTCCGATCGGGTAATCTTCTGCTGATGCTTGCTCATTTGCACTGCAAGCGACATCTGTTTCAATACGGGAGAGTTCGCGTAAGCGGCAGTAGTCCAGTTCTCTTTAGCTTCAACAGGCAGAGCTTTCGAAAGAATGGTAGTGTCCGGCTGTATACTGACATTTTCCGGCAGCCCCAGGCTGGTGGTCAAATTGTTATTCAGGATGGAGATTGTATTTTCAATCTGTGTACGGATCAATTCCAGATTGGCCAACAACAACTCGTATCGGGTGATGTCGTTTTTCAGAACGACTCCTTCAGCCTCCTTCGCGTGGAGTTCCCCGATGACCTGTTTAGTCTGTTCAATATTCTTCTCATATACCTGTAACATGTTCTGTTGTTTGAACAGGTCGAGATAATACCCAATCAGCAGAAAGCGCACCTTATCGCGGCTTGTATCCAGATTCAGACGGGCCATCTCTTCCTGCAAACGGGCAATGGCAATACTATTCGTGATGGCTCCTCCCGCATATACCACTTGCGTGGCTTCTATTGCAAAATTATTGCCATAATGCGGCATTGACGCATTGGACCCATTCGAAAAATTACGGTCTGTCAGCAATGCATCTCCCAGATAGCTGAATGACAAAGAGGCCTCAATCTCGGGCAGACGGGCATTTTTAGCAACCCTCACGCCTTCGTGTGCTTCACTGATACCGGTTGCGCACGGACGCAACGATTTACTGTTCTGGTCGGCAAGCGAAAACATCTCTTCAATGGACATGGTTTGTCGTGCCGCTTCCTGAGCATACACGCTCAAGGGACATAATGACGCATAGAGCATCATTATGAACAAAGTGAATTTGTTCATACGTTGTTACTTATGAATTTTAAGAAATAATAAAATGTAAAGAGGAAAAATCAGGTAAAGGGACTTACCTAATCCGAATTTTCTCTTCCCCACTGATGGAAGAGTGCAAGTTTGGTTAGTATACCTTGAAAGGACTCAAAACGGGGCTTTCTGTGTTTCTGTTTCATTCGTCTCGTGGAACTTTATGCTCCATCCGGGGGACAAAGTTACAAAAAAACAAGATTCAGGTGGCAACGGAAGAGGTTATTTTTTTCATACAGCCTCTCCGAAAACCAAGAGAGGGAGCCAGGCACGCAGCCAAACTCCCTCTCTTTATTCAGATTAATGTCTTATTTCTTATAGACTTTCAGATTCGTAATCTTGCTATCAAACTTCCCGGCTTTCTCTAATGGGAAAACCAAAGTACGGACATAATTCATAGAATCCTTTCCGGCATTATAGTAAAGTTTCTGAGTATTCATTTCCTCTACCACCTGACCGTTGATAAGTAAACGGGTCGACTTATTATCACCACTGATACCGATGGTTGCTTTCTCACCTTTGTGGATACGGTGACTAAATGTATTCAAATAACCGTCGCGGGCAAAACCTAACATACCACGAATCGGATCGGAGAGATAGAATACGGCATCGGGCGAACGGAACAGTTCTGTACCCTTTGCTTCGTCGGCTCCGTCAATATCGAATGTCACCAGATAGTCGTATCCGATTTCGCGATGGGGTGTCTTGCTGCCCGGGGCAACAGAGGCCTGCTCGTATACCAACCCCGGTGCTGTACCGATACGCCCGAGTTGGTTCACACCCGGAGCCTCACTGATGGCATTACGTTGTTTGTCGAAGTCGGCATAAGGAACAGACGTATCTTTTCCTGTCCACATCTTCACAGCCAAAGTCTGCAAAGCCGGATAAACGCGGTGGTGAATATCTTTTGTCGAGATACCGTTGCCTACATGGTCGTTCCATACGGCAAACATACCACCCAGGACAGAAGGATCTTTCTCCGGGAAAACTGCTTTGCCGATGTGTACAGGAGTCCAGTTCTCATACAGATACTTCGTGTTCAGGTAGTCATAATAGTATCCGGCAGCCGGAACGATGTATACCAGTCCATCAGGAATACTGATCAACTTATATCCCTGTTCGATCATATCTTTCGGATTGGCATAGCCATTGTACCAGGCACTCATGATCACATTCTCCGATTTCACCGGTGTATCACCTTTGGCATGTGTCAGCGCTCCCCATACGCAAGCCTGCTTGCCAAAACTCTCTACATAACGGATATAGTGGTCGGTGAAAGCACGGAACTTCTCTACCACATCTTTCTTTTTATTAGAATATTCGTCAGTACCGATATGCACTTTCTTTCCACGGAATACCGGTTCGTCTCCTTCCAGATACTCCTTAAAGAGACCATCCATAAACTTATAAGTTTCAGGATTGAACAAGTCGAGGTGATCCATGCCATATTCTTTGCTGCCGATCTCCGGTTTATAATGTGTAAAGGCAAGAGTATGTGCCGGAGCATCGATCTCGGGAATGATCTCTACATAAAGATTCTCGGCCAGCTTTTGCAAGTCGATAAATTCACGTTTAGTGTAATATCCGTCTTCGGCAGTCAGTCCGGGATACGTATCCGACTCCAGACGGAACGCAGCATAAGTCTTCGACCAATCATGTTCAAAGTACTGTTTAAAGCCATTATCATTCAGGTGAATCTGCAAAGTATTCATCTTGTAATAAGCCATGATCTTCACATAGTCCTGAAGGAAAGCAAGAGGAATAAACTTACGTCCGCAGTCTATCATGAAGCCACGCACGGCGTAGTCGGGAAAATCGCGCAAAGTTCCTTTCGGGAACTGGTGGTTTTCACTTTGTTCCGCAATCTGGAGCAAAGTACGGGTTCCCCAATATACGCCTATACTTTCGGGAGCAGTCAGCAAGATACGGTCGGTTACTTTTACCGTATAACCTTCTTTACCCAACTTTTTATCTGCGCGGATAGCAAGGATCACATCGCCGGCTCCGCCTTTGCCCTGTACCACTTCGGGTTTATAGCCGAACATTGTTTCACAATCATCGGCCAGCATACGGGCTATGCGCAACAGTTCCGGCTGATTGGCCGGACAGACAATCTTTGTAGCTTCGGTAGGCACAAACGCTCCTTCGGCACCTTTCCACTCTTTCAGTTCGGGAATCACAAAAGGTTTGGGATTAACAACTGCACTGATGCCGGGACAAACCAGGCATAATGCCACAAGAATCATAAAGAATCGGTTAACAAGTTTCATATCGTGTCGTTATAAAAGGGTTAATTCAACCGGACATCCGATTGCGGAACCAAAAGTAATGTAAATCTATCGATTGTACAACATTCTGTTCAAAATAAAAGAAAGTTGGCACCCCGGCAGACAAAATTACATATCCGCTGAAGTGCCAACGCGGGGTCTTTGTTTCCGCTGAAACGGTGACCTCATCACAAACAAAACAAACATCAAGCTGATGGCAAACACCAACTTGCTACAGAAGTCCTTTTCAGGGAACCTCACGGCCTCTCATCCGTAGATCTTAAATAAGTTTACCGGACAAATCGGGGAGAGTAAACCAGAAAGTCGATCCTTCTCCTACCTTTGAATCTACCCCAATTGTTCCGTGCAATCGGTCGACAATGATTTTGCAAAGGGGCAATCCGAGTCCCAGCCCCTGCACAAAGTCGTCAAGTTTCACAAAACGTTCAAATATAAGTTCCTTTTTCTCTTCGGGAATACCACATCCGGTATCCGTCACGTAAAACCAGATCCGGCCTTCCTCTTTCTTCCGATAACCTAAACGGACCGTTCCTTTCAACGTGAACTTTATGGCGTTACACAGCAAATGCTCCAATATCTGTATCAACCGGCCCCGGTCTGTGTAAATATGCGCCCCAAGTTGCTCTCCGTCCCAAGCCAGGACGAGGCTACGTGATTCCGCCTTGGGCCTGTATATCTGTTCAATCTCCTCCATCAACGGGTCAAGGAGAACATCCGAACCGGCCATATCCATCACACCCGACTCAATGTTAGAGAGGTCGATCACATCGTTCATCAGCCGCAAAAGATGTTCCGTATTGCTTTGTATCAAGCCGATATATTCCTGCTGCTCCTTCTCATCGTCCACAATGGAAAGAAGGGATGCAAAACCGACAATCGCATTCAAGGGGGTACGTATCTCGTGGTTCATGTTGGCAATCAATGCCGACTTCAGCCGGTTTGCTTCTTCCGCCCTTTCCTTGGCGGCTGTCAGCTCTTCTTCCAAGGCCTTCCGTTTGGAAATCGACATCAGCGAACCTTCTACCGTCAGCAACTTGCCATTCCCGTCGTACTTACCGGGGATGGCATGCATCTCCAACCACTCCAACACCAGTCCTTCTTTCTTTTTGGCCCAGAAACGAAGTTCGATAACTACTTTCTTGACTTTGCCATTCAGCAATTCGCGACAGGCCCTGACCACACGGAAGCGATCTTCCTTGTATATGCCCTCGTAAACACGCGTAATAGAAACCGGGAACAAGTCATTATGAATAATCTCCCACCCTTCGGGATCGTCCGACGGACGGGCATCAAACCAGACCATACGTTCCGCCAGTTCCCATTTCCATGGGAAAACCTCTGCAACCCCAAGTGTCATCAGCAGCTTGCGGTTCACTTCATTCAGCATCTGCTGAGTCCGCAACAGTTCGGTTTGTTCTTTTTGTTTCATTTATGCGTTATTTATTGATACATACGATATTCTGTGAGTGTCATCCCGGTATGCTTCCTGAAAAAACGTCCCAATGACGACTGATTCGCAAAATTTGTCTTGATGGATATCTCCTGTATATTCATGGTAGAGTTCTTCAACATGGCTTTGATCTCTAAAATGGTATACTCTACAATCCAGTCTTTCGCCGTCTTTCCGCTTGCTTCTTTTATCACCATCGACAGATATTTGGAGGTGATACACAATTTGTCGGCATAAAAGGCGACATCTTTATGTTCTCTGTAATGCTGCATTATCAAACAAAAAAAATCATGCGCCAACTTGCTCTTACCCAAGTCCGACTCTCCCTTTGCCAGATGAGATTTGCCATAATAATCATTGTAGATATCCAGATAAAAAATCCTTAATAATAGAAGCACGGACTCTCTCCTGAAAAAGTGGGTAGGATCTTTGGCCCGTTCTGAAAGCGATTCATAAAAACGCTTGAACCGTCCGGCCTCTTCTCCGGTCAGTTCGTACCAGTAATGGCTCCTCATATAAACATAGAAAAGAGGAGAAAAGCGACTGAACCCACTCAACGTATCATCAAAGAGTGCACGGGAGAGCACGACTATATCACAAAGAAAATCACTGCTCAACTCGGTTATCGAAACCAATTGCCCGGGCAGAATAACTGCCAGCTCGTTCTTCGTAAGAATGTGGATATTGTCAAAGATACAAACCTTGGCGGTCCCTCTCAAACATAAAATAATCATTCCGGCTTCAGTGTAGGAAGGAGCAGAAGTCACACGAATGTGCTTCATATTCTCACAAACCATAAGTTCATCCCCCAATAAAGTCGTGGCATAACTATCTGTTATCAATTTCTCACTATCCCTGTTTGGCATCAGAATTCTTTCATTGTTGATACAAAAGTAAAATAACTATGCTAACCCCGTTACCGCACAAGACTTTTGGTATCATAATACGGAAATATGGGGGCTCTTCTTGACATTTTTTTATAAACAAAATGTCTATAAGCCTATAAACAACCTATTCCGCATCTGTTTGTTCGCCCTGTTAATGTATATTGGATTCCGTTCATATCTTTAATATTTTAAGAAAGGGATAGGGACGGAAAAGAATAGATTTCCTATTTTTGCAACCAAATATAACTATAGCAACAAAGATCATGCGTTATCTACTCTCAGCGCCTTCGCACATAAAGGCCACCATCCAGCTTCCGGCGTCAAAAAGTATCAGCAACCGTGCGCTTATCATCCATGCACTGTCGAAGGGCAATGACGTGCTTTCGAACTTGTCCGACTGTGACGACACGAAGGTCATGGTCAAGGCTCTGACAGAGGGCGGGGAAGTAATCGACATCCTTGCCGCCGGAACGGCCATGCGCTTCCTGACAGCCTATCTGAGCAGTACGCCGGGCACTCACATCATCACCGGGACGGAACGGATGCAGCAGCGTCCCATACAGATATTGGTGAACGCCTTACGGGAACTGGGAGCCAATATCGAATATACCCGCAACGAGGGTTTCCCGCCCCTGCGGATTGAAGGGGCACCGCTGGCCGGCAACGAAATTACACTGAAGGGCAACGTGAGTTCACAATACATTTCGGCCTTGCTGATGATCGGGCCGATCCTGAAAAACGGTTTGCAGCTCCGGCTGACGGGTGAGGTCGTCTCGCGCCCGTATATCAACCTGACCCTGCAACTGATGAAGGACTTCGGTGCATCGGCCCGGTGGACGTCGGACCAAAGCATCTCGGTCGAGCCACAGCCTTACCGCTGCGTCCCGTTTACTGTAGAGAGCGACTGGAGCGCAGCCTCTTACTGGTATCAGATGGCTGTCTTGTCTTCCGAAGCGGATATTGAACTGACCGGACTGTTCCGCCACAGCTATCAGGGGGACAGCCGGGGAGCGGAGGTATTTGCTAGGCTGGGAATAGAAACCGAATATACGGAAGAAGGCATACGGCTGAGGAAAAACGGCAGCTGTGTCAAACGGCTGGATGAAGATTTCGTCGACATCCCGGATCTGGCGCAGACGTTTGTGGTCACTTGTGCATTACTGGATGTCCCTTTCCGGTTCACCGGGTTGCAAAGCCTCAAAATCAAAGAGACAGACCGCATCGAAGCTCTTAAAGCGGAAATGAAGAGACTGGGGTATGTGTTATACGACGAGGACGACAGCATTCTGTACTGGAACGGCGAACGCATAGAGCCGCAGGCATGTCCCGTCATAAAGACGTATGAAGATCACCGCATGGCCATGGCTTTTGCCCCGGCAGCGATTCATTATCCGACAATACAGATCGATGAGCCGCAGGTCGTATCCAAGTCATATCCCGGATATTGGGACGATTTGCGCAAAGCCGGTTTTGTGATCGAGGCACATGCCACAGAAACAAGCAGCAGACAGTAAGGTTTAGATTAGATACAAAAAACAGATCATCCAATCCCGTTTCTCCTACCCTCCGGACGGCAGACACAGAAAGCTGAATACAGAGACGTCTCCAGCCCCATCACAGAACACCTCCCAAGGCCGATTCCGGGAAAAAGCAAACCCTACCTCCGCAAAGTTCCGACTTCGGGAGGCAGGGTGCAATAACTTTAAGAATAATCAACATCAGGAGCTGCAGAGCGGTTTCCTTTGCAGCCGGACCGATGTTCATCATCTCAACGGCTCCATCCGGAAGGAATAGCTGTAGACCGTATCTTTCCGTATCTCATAATGGGGACGGGGTCCGGGTCCGCAACTGGCGTTGCCCAATCCCCGCTGAATGCAGTCCAGATTGAGAACAACCTCCGCACGGCGAATGTCCGGCAAATCGTGCCCATACTTCACTTGCCACAGATCTTTGTCCGTATAGTGCTGGGCACTGAAGTCAACCGTATCCGTTGCGGTGATTTTGAGTCCTTTGCCCCGGTCGTCGGTCAGTGACAGCCAACGGGTATCCGTGCGTCCGCCCATTGTCTGCGCACGCGCATAATGTTCCGCCATATCCGTGACAGTCGTTTGGTAACGCCCGACATAGGCGGCATTCTTCCGGTCACGGTAATTCTCCATCGGGCCGCGGCCATACCACTCGACTTGTTCCAACGAGGGGTTGAGGAACATCTGCAAAGCCAGACGGGGAAGGTCAAAGTTACTACCTGTTGTAAAGTCGGCCGCCACATCGACTACACCGTTACTATGAACCTGATATCTGACGGCATAAGGAACGGTTACTTTCCCTACTTTCACTTCTATTTTCGAAAGGATGGATGCCGACTTTCCGTCCTCTGCCATCTTCCAGTCAAAACCACGCAGCGCGATCACCGGCTGAATCCATTCACGAGGATCATTGTTAATAGAACGATACCAGTTCAGTGACGGCCCTTGCTGCCGATGTATCAGGTTCCGCCCGTCATATCGGAGAGCGATCATCATGCCGGTCTTCGAATCAAACGACACTTCGGTTCCCGGAGCACGGAAACGGATGTACTGCCGCTCTTCTATCACCTGCAGAGGCTCTGAAGGTTCCGACATTTCGGATTTGCGTTTCCTCTCCTTCAGCAAGAACTGCTCCGTTGCCACTACATGTCCGGCTTTAGCCCATACGCAGTCACTTTTCAGTTTCACTTCCAGATTGATGTGATAATCCGCATCTTCCGTCAGATGGCGGAGGAAAGGGATATGAATCGTGCGGTGCTCACCCGGCTTGCCATCGGGGAGTCCGAACTCCTCTTCTGCCACAGGCAGCCCGTCTTTGAGTATGACATAACGGAGGTTGAAATGGCGCATATTCAGGAACGAGTAATGGTTGCGCAACCCCACGTTATTCTCTCCCACTTCTTCAAAAGTCATATACTGGTATACCTTTTTCACTTCCCATAACTTAGGAGTAACCCTACGGTCGGGTGTCACCAGTCCGTTACAACAAAAGTCATTGTCGTTGGGACGATCACCGAAGCTGCCCCCGAAATAATAACGGTCCGGCGCTTCTCCGGGTTTGTTGATGCCCTGGTCCACCCAGTCCCAGATGCAACCTCCGATCATGCGTTTAGACTGATTGGCAATGTAGTCCCAATATTCTTCCAGGTTACCGACGGCATTTCCCATGGCATGTGCATACTCACATAGAAAGAAAGGTTTATTGCGCGGCTCGTTGTCCTGAGCTATCATACTTTCGATGGATGGATACATCCGTGAGTCCATATCGGCAACGTCATTCATTCCTTCATAATGGATGAACCGTGCGTCAATCTCTTTGGCAGCCTGATAAGCAGCCTCGAAATTGGGTCCGCCACCCGATTCATTCCCCATCGACCAGAAGATAACGGAAGGATGATTCTTATCCCGTTCCACCATACGTACCACCCGATCGACAAAGGCACCTTTCCAACTTTCCCGCTTGGTCAGCATCATGTTGCCATGACATTCCAGATCAGCTTCGTCCATCACGTAAAGTCCATAGTAGTCAAACAGAGCATACATCTTCGGATCATTCGGATAATGACTGGTACGAATGGTGTTCAGGTTGAAACGCTTAAAGAGAAGAATATCCTCTATCATGCTTTCTACAGGCACCGCTTTACCGAAACGGGGATGAATATCGTGACGATTGGCACCCTTGAACAACACCAATGCATCATTGATATACACTTTATTGTCACGTATTTCAATTTTGCGGAAACCATATTGTTGGGTAGTTGCCTCGAGCACCTTGCCGGAAGCATCCAGCAATTCCAGATTCACAGTATACAAATAAGGTGTTTCGGCGCTCCAGAGTTGGGGATCACGAATACTTGCTTTTGCAGGCAGACAGATCTCTTTTCCGGCAGCCAGATTACCGACCGCAGTTGTAAACGTACGCAAAGTTTTGCCATCGGCATCCAGCAGCCCTATGCGTACGGAGGCATTCACAGCAGACTTGCCATAGTTCTTCACGTCTGCTTTGACACATAAGTCGGCCTTGTCGAAACGGTCACTGATGACAGAAGTAAGATGCACGTCGCGCAGGCGAAGTTTCGGAGTCGCCACCAGATAGACATCCCGGTGGATACCGCTCAGGCGGAACATATCCTGGTCCTCCAGATAACTGCCGTCACTCCAACGATACACTTCGACCGCCAATATGTTTTTACCCGGCTTCACATACTGTGTGATGTTGAACTCGGCATCATTGTTGGCACCCTGGCTATACCCGACTCTCTTACCATTGATCCACAGATACATAGCACTGTACACTCCATCGAAGTGGATAAACACTTCTTTATTCTTCCAGTCGGCCGGCAGAGAGAATTCCCTCCGATAGGAACCTACCGCATTAGGCTCTTTCTCTACCGTATATCCTCTCTGTCCCTGTATAAAGGGTGGATTGTTGCGTATCGGATAGGTGATATTGGTATAGATGGGGGTGCCGTATCCCAGCATCTCCCAATTGGAAGGAACCGGAATCTCTTTCCACGCAGACACGTCATAGCCCGGTTTATAGAAATCCACCGGACGTTCGGAAGGTTGCTTTACCCAATGAAACTTCCAGTCACCATTGAGCAACAGATAACGGGAAGAGTGATTGCGTATCCAAGGACGGGTGTACGAAGGATCGCCCTTCATCTCTTCCGTATCGGCAAAGGGGACAAACGTGGAACGCCCTTCTTCTTTGTTAACGGCAAATATCCGTTCATTCTCCCAGTCATTATCACTCCGGGTTTTAAAAGCCTCAGCCACCACTTTCAGATTCGATTTCACGATTTTCCATTGCTGGCTTATTTTCTGCGCATCTGGTTTGAGCTGGTAAACCGGCTCGGCCACAAGGCCGGCATCCGGGAAGCCCAGATTATAACCACTCGCTACACTGGTGAACAAATAATTCCCATTGGGTAAAGCCGTGATACGCCATTGCTGATTGGGATTTTCTTTATTTGGGTCCCATTGGATAACCGGACACTCCTTGCTCCCATTGCCGCTATTGTCGATTCCCAGTTCAGTGAGCGGACTGACAATGGAATAGCAGCCGTTACCGCAAGGAATCAGATTCCAGACCTGCGACTCTTTATGGGGTTCCTTTTTAGAAATAAATATCTTACCACCTAAATCCAGACTCTCCTGATTGTCCAGGACAAGCCCGTTCTGGGTATGGATCTCGTAGCTTTGCTTCGGATCGAACTCCTGGGCACGAACCATTCCTACTGTCGGCCACAGAGCAACGCTTACCAGAAACAGATGTTTAAAATTTAGCATACTATTGATATTAAGAAAAGGCAGGGAAGAAAACCAAGGGCTGTATCCGCCAACAAAACGTATGTCTGCCTGTGTGATACAGCCCAAACCTATATTCAACCCAACTACCTATTGTTTTTACTGAAATAAAGCCGATTGTTTGTACACTCCGAATGTATGGATAGCAGGACAAGCAAATCCGTCGAGGATACGAAGACGTACCTGTTTGGCTTTTACCGGTTCGAAACGCACGATCCATTTATACCCCACCGTCTGCTTATCGGTTGCTTCCGGTATCGGGGTCCAGTTACGGCCATCATTGGAGTACTCCACACTCCACTTCGTCGTGCGGTGTCCCAGTTCTATCACTTCCTGAATCATCAGGCAGTCAAACTCCGTCTGCCGGGGAAGGGTGAAAACGATGTCTGAGGTCTTGGCTCCGTCCCTTCCGGCAAAATAAGTTTCCTTATTGTTGTCCGTCAGGAATTCCGGACGGAATTTACCTCCGCGTCCGTTCGTTGCTTTCACCTTGGCCTTAGCCAGCAGATTGTTCCCGAAGGTTTCGTCCAGCCCCTGCTTCAGCAATGCAGCATGAAGTGAATCGGTGGGGTGAATCAGTCCGCGACGATCAGGTGGGAAGTTGAGCAACAGCACGCTGTTATGCCCTACAGAGGTACAATAGATGTCCCAAAGCTCTTTGACACTCTTCACACGGCTGTCTTCTTCGGCATGATAAAACCAACTGGGACGAATGGATACATCAGTCTCGGCCGGGATATAAGCATCGCCGCCTTTTACTCCCTCGTTCAGTCCTTCGTAATTTTTCCACTCATCTTTGATGCAGACAGAGTCGGTAGTCGCCCAGCAAGGATCACCGGCTTTACCCGATTCGTTCCCCATCCAGCGCACATCTGCAAAAGGATACGAGTTTTTGGTTCCGAAAATGACACAGTCCGGCTGCTTCTCGCGCACAATCTTATACCAATGCGTATAGACGGGAGTGGTCAGCTCGTCTGCTCCGGCACCGTCCCACCAGGTTTCCCAGACTTTTCCATAGTCACCCATCAGTTCTTCCAACTGGTGGCCATAATACTGCTTGTACTTCTCCGTAGTATAAAGCGGAGAAAGATGCTCATGCCGGTCGTGCGGTCCCAAATAGATTCCTGCTTTGATGCCATACTCTTCGCAGGCATCTACAAATTCACGTACAACGTCTCCCTTTCCGTTTTTCCAGGCGGAGTTCTTCACACCATAGTCCGTATATTTACTGGGCCAAAGGCAGAAGCCGTCGGCATGTTTGGCAGTGATGATGGCACTGGGAATGCCCGCCGACCGGAGGGTACGCATCCACTGTCCGCAATCGAGAGCCGTAGGGTTGAAGATAGCTGCCGGAGCACGTCCGTCACCTTCGTTTACATACTCCTCAAATGTGTTGATTCCGAAATGGAAGAAAGCGATCATCTCACGGTTGTACCACTCCACCTGGCGTGCGCTGGGGGTTAGTCCGTAAGGTTCCGGAGCCTTCTGTGCCGATACGGGTACCGCCACGGCAGCGATTCCCGCTGCTAAAAATAAATTTCTTAGATTCATGTATTCGTCTGTTTTAGATGTTCGTTATCAAAATAAATTAAGTTCGCTGACCGTCACATGCGGTCCACCGTTCACGGCCGTAATGGTCACCTTCAGATAGCGTCCGTCTACGGCATTGGGCAGGAAGGACCGGAACTCACCCTGTGCCGGGATATCTTTAAACTTGGCGGCGACTGTCCAGGTAGCGTTGTCTTCGCTCACTTCCACGGTCACCTCTTTCGGACCGTCATAGCCCTCTTCGCGTGCCTGGCAAGCAAACCCCTGAATATGGGTGGTTTTCTTCAGATCAATGACAATCCAGTGAGGCGGTTGGGGGTGCTGGTTGCTCCAGTCGGTTCCCCAGAAAGTATTCAGATCGCCATCCAGACAAGCCTCTTTCAGCCCGCTGTGCCCCCAGTCTCCTTCTTTCGGCTCTTCGGACGAAGCGCTCAGGGCTTCCCATCCGGTGCGGTCGAGCAACTCCATATTGCTGGCATCCATCGATCCTCTGAAGATGAAGTAGATGGTCTGGCAACAGTCATCGGCAACAGCTCCCTCTACCGAAGTAATGCTCACGGGCAACAGATACTCTTTGAATGCCTCGATATTACCTTTCGCATGGACTGTGATTACGGCTTCTTCGGACTTCGATGTCCCGGCCTTGACCAGTACTTCTCCGGTCAGGTCATACGCAACTTCAGGCAGCAGTTCATACTCGGTTCCGTTCTTCGTATTGTATTCGTTCACTTTGTCCGGATCGGCTTGCAGGTGCACCACAGCATCATTGGGTAACCCATACTCCGTCAGTTGCGGATAAGTTTCAGGAGTAACGGCAACGTTGAAGGTCTGTACATAAGGCTCGTCTTCAATGTAAAAATTGGCTTTCACGGCAGTTCCCGCGTCCGGAATATAAATGGTCAGGTCACTGTCATTGTCACTGCATCCCACTGTGCAGCAGAATCCGGCAGCCAGAATGGCTGCCTTCAATATATTCTGTTTCATGATTCGTTTCGTTTTAAGTAGTTATTCCCAGCCGGGATTATTGGGTAACAGGTTCGGATTCATCGTTGTCTCGTCGATAGGCAACGGATGAAGATAGAGCTTATCGTCCCATTTACGGGTCGATCTGTCCGGATAAACAATCAGCAGGTTGTCCTCGGTCAGTTCCCGGGAAAAAGAATCGTACTGCTCTTTCAGCTTGTCCGATACTTTCATTCCGAGCATACTCTTGGGTGCTTCCAGCAACTTACCCGCTTTCCAACGTACAATATCATCCCAACGGAAACCCTCGCCGATCAGCTCGACCGCACGTTCGCGGCGGATCTCGTAAAGCAATGGAGAAAGTTCATAGCCATAATCCGGCCAGTTCGGGTCGGTAAAGCCGACATTCACTTTCAGGTGCGGCATCTCTACACGATCTCTGAGTTCGTTGATGGTCAGGTCCAATACATCTTGAGTACATTCGCCCAGTTCGGCCTTTGCTTCGGCATAGTTCAGCAACACTTCGGCATAACGGAAAATAAACACATCCAGTGTAGACTGTCCGATGTTCCACTGTTCCGGATCCGTCGAGTGATACTTCATTACATAATATCCGGTGGTACAATATTTGGTATCTATGACCGGAAGAGCATTAAACTGGCGGGTGCCGTCACTCAGCACCTTGAAAGGAAGCTCCGGATTATCAATAGTCTGGCGCAAACGCGGATCGCGCTGCATCAGTTCGTCCATCGGCATATCTGCCTCTTCGTATTCCGGACTGACAGCAGTGGGCAGACCGTCGGCACACAGGTATTGCTCAAACATGGCACGGCTCAAACCTGTATACGACTCTTCCATCTGGCGGGTATTGTTGTGCATCAACAGCTTGGTAATATAAACCCTCGGCATGATGCACTCACTATTGGAAGATAAATCTTCCTGTACAAACAGGTTATAATAGTCCAGAGTGGGGTTGTCGGTCTTATAAATCGCGTAGCCGCCTTCTTCAATCACTTGTTCCGCAGCCTCGGCAGCTTCACGGTATAACTCTTCATAATCGCCCAACCCATGATATTTGCGGAAAGACGCCTCGTACAGGCAAGCTCTCGATTTGAAAGCCAGCGCGGCATACTTGTGCATGTTACCGATCTTCGTTTCATTGGGTTTGGGAAGGTGTTCGATGGCAAAATCGAGATCTTCCAGGATGTGTGTAAACACGACTTTCCGCGAATCGCGCCCCTTATACAGTTGCTCGGAATCCATCTGTAATTCTGTTTCATACCAAGGTACATCGCCGAAACGCTTCACTTTGTATACATACTCCCAGGCACGGAAGAAACGAACCACAGCCACCGAACGGTTTATCTGTTCCTCGTCACCTTGCACACGTTTGTAGCGGTCCATAAAATAGTTGCAGGAACGGATATTTCCCCAGTCTCCGCTTCCCCATCCGCCACCGGAAGTAGGAATCGTTTCAAGGTTGAAAATCCAGGTCTTCGGTTTCTCGTTCACGTAACAGTCCGATTCGTCATCGGCACCGGGGCCTTGCGCTCCCGGCAGGATTCCGTAAAAGCCATTGGCATAAAGTTCGAGGTCCTGCACACTTGTCCAGAATTTAGGGTCGGAGAGAGAATCCTCAGGATACAGGTCCAGCAGGTCAGAGCAAGAGGTGAACATAAAAGTACATGCCACTGACGCCATCAGTAATATCTTATTCTTTTTCATAATTGTTATCGTATTAGAGGGTAATGTTTAATCCGAATGAAACAGACTTGGTCAGCGGATAGGTGCTGAGGCTCACTGTTTCGGGGTCGTATATGTCAAACAAGTGATCGAACGTCAGCAGGTTTTGTCCGCTTACGTAGAAACGTACATGGTCTATCTTCCACTTGCCCAGCAGTGCTTTCGGCAGCGAATATCCCAATGTAATGGACTTCAGGCGCAGATAAGCGGCATTCTGAAGGTAGCGGGTCTGCGTTTCGCGGTTACCGGTCACGTTGTCATAAGTAGAGCGGGGGAAGTAAGCATTGCGGTTATCTTCCGTCCATGAATCGAGTGCATGCTTGAAAGGTACGTGCCACTCGTTGCCGAAGCCCCAGAACTGGTTACCTCCCAACACTACATCCTTTTTACCGATACCCTGGAAGAATACATCAAAGTCAAAATCACGCCATTGCAATCCACCCTTAATACCATAGCTGTAACGCGGTTCACTGTTACCGATTATCCTTTGGTCACCCGGATCATCAAGCGTATTCTTTCCTTTATTTATCTTGCCGTCACCGTTCAGGTCTTTGTACTTCACATCGCCCGGATACCAACCACCGCCGTAGATTTCCGACTGGTCGGCATGGGCATTTACTTCTTCTTGTGACTGGAAAATACCTTCGGTAACCAGCCCCCAGATTTCGCCCCACTTCTTGCCAACATAGTGGGTTGAAAGCAGATTCTGCGGATTGTTGAACTTCGTGATCTCTGCCTGATAATCGGACAGTACGAAGCTTACATCATAAGAAAAATCCTTGTTTACGCGGTCTCTCCATCCCATTGAAAGTTCCCATCCGGTTGTTCTCAGATCGGCCGTATTGGCTTGCGGCGCGCCTGTACCCAGCACTGCGGGAAGGGGTGTACCGTTAGTCACCATATCGAGTGTCTTACGCATGTACCAGTCGAAGGTTCCGTAAAGACGGTTGTTCAGCAATGCCCAGTCCACACCTAAGTCTATCTGGCGCACGGTTTCCCATGTCAGGTACGGACTGACGATGCCGCCGGGACTCACACTGGCTATTTTCTTTCCGTCTACCAGATATCCCATCTCGCCATTGGTACCCATTGTGGCTATATAAGGATAGTCGCCGCCAACCGACTGATTACCCAACGAACCATAAGAAGCTCTGAGCTTGAGTTCGTCCACAATCTTCTTGGCCGGTTCGAAGAAAGCTTCGTTCGAGATTCTCCAGGCTGCCGAAACGGACGGGAAGAATACGAACCGCTTGTCTTTAGGGAATTTGGAGGAACCGTCATAACGTCCGTTCAACTCCAAAAGATAACGTTCGGCATAATTGTAGTTGATGCGGGCAAAATATCCCATAGTAGCCCAGGAGTGCTGGCCGCTTCCATTGTACTTCTCTCCGTAGGCCTGTCCCAGACCGGGGAGGTCATTACTGATAAGGTTTTCACGCTCGGCATTGAACCAGCGGTAACTTTTGGTTTCATAATTATATCCCAGCAACAGTTTTATGTTGTGTTTGCCCAAGGACTTGGTGTAGTCGGTATAGGCATTAAACGTCTGATAATAATTATCGTCGGTAGTAAACTTCACACGGCTCGGAGTGGTATGCGGAAATACGGTTACGATATCCGGATTGGCGGTATGTTCCAATATCTCCTTGCCATGCTGTTTCTTTGAGAGGATATACATGTTATAGGTATAATCCACATTGATGGTCCAGTCTTTCAGGGGAGTGATTTTCAGACCTCCGGTCAGCCAAAGGTCATTCTCTTTGTTCTTACGCTCGCCGGAGATGGACTGAGTGGCTACCATATTGGTCCAACTGCCCTGTCCGGAGAAGTTTCCGTCCGGATGGTAAACCGGCATCATCGGACGAAGGTCGGCACCGTAGAAAGCACTGTTGATCTGTGCCGTCTCGTCACTGTTATTGCTTCCGTAGGGAGCATCCCGGAAAGTATTGTTATAGACGGTTTTTAACCGAACCTGCAACCAATTGGTGATGTCCGAAGTCAGATTCAGGTTGACATTGAAACGGCGGTACTTGTCGTCGTAATGTTTCAGCGTTCCTCCCTGATCGAGGAAGCCTACCGATCCATAATAGGTGGTCTTGCCCGATCCTCCGTTGAGTGACAGCGTGTATTGCTGCATCAAAGTATGATCCTTGATGGTTTCGTCTATCCAGTCGGTGTTACCGCAATACAGATACTTGTTGGGATTGGACGGGTCGATGAATACCGGCAGATTATGCTTCGGGTCGGTATAATAAGCATAGATATGATCCATGTAGTTCTTATCATAATAGTCGCCTCCGCCGGAGTTACGATTGGTCAGATTATGGAAATTGGCAAATGTCCACGAATCCATGTACTCCGGTTTGCGTGTGGGGGAATTGACCGACCAGTTGGACGAGAACGAGATCTTTGCTTTCTCGTCTTTACCCTTCTTTGTCGTAATCAGCACTACGCCATAGGCTGCCTGTGTTCCGTAGATAGAGGCGGAAGCCGCATCTTTCAATACCGAAACACTTTCCACATCGGCCGGGTTAATCATATTGGGATCCATCTGCACACCGTCGACCAACACCAAGGGGCCGGAAGAGTTGATGGAGGTAGTACCACGGACATTGAATCCGTATCCTTTGCCCGGTGCACCGTTATCGGCAGAAATATTCAGGTTACCGATCATACCCTGCAATCCCTGGCTGAGGTTCGTGATAGGACGGCTTTCGAGTGTCTCCGCCGAAACACTGGCTACGGCTCCGGTCAGATTCGCTTTCTTTTGCGTGCCATAACCCACCACCACTACTTCGTCCAGTGTTTTGGTATCTTCTTTGAGGGTGATCTCCAGATGGGTCTTTCCGGTAACGGTTACAACCTGTGTTTCCATCCCGATAAAGGAGATTTCAAACTGTTCACCCTGATCTGCGTCAATCGAGAAGTTACCTTCGATGTCGGTAATAGTTCCCCGACCGGGAGCACCTTTGATCTGCACAGAAGCTCCGGGCAGGGGGAAACCTGTGTCATCGAGAACACGGCCGGTTATTTTCTGTTTCTGTTGTGCTGCCTGCACCACTTCGGCAGGTTCTGCATTGTAGTTTTGAGAAGCAAGGCAAGGTTGAAGTCCCATACCCGAAAGAAGGACAAACATCCCCGAGGCCCTTACGGCTCTTTCTACTAATTTTCGTTTTCTCATAATAATAACAAGTTAAAATTAACATTAGGAATCAAGCAAGGCGTTGCTGACTCTTTTTATTTAAAGACGAAAGCAAATGTATCTCTATGGTCTTAAGAGAGGGATTAAATAAGGGTTAACGAAGCAATTAACCTCGTGTATTTCTTGTTAACCCCGCGCCACAGTGCTCCAGACACAGAATCCTCTAAGTTAAAATATGCACAAAGGTAGCATAAAGAGACACCAAGCTATCAGAAAGACAGTAAAAAGCCTTTTTCACTGACTGTACCCTTTACAGAAAAGGAGCAACCGGAAGAAACATGCAGGCAAAACCGGGCAAATGGAGGTGAAAAGCCGGGCTTTTTCTCCTCGATAGCCTTGATTGGGAGTGAAAAGAGCCGGGCTTTTCCGAAAAAGAAGTAAGCATTTGGTCGAAAAGAAGTAAGCATTCCCGGAAAATGCTTACTTCTTTTTCAAATATCTCTATATGTTTTGGCCGATAACATATATTGTTACGGAGACAGAGGGTCTGCGGGAACTATTTTACTTCTGGTTGGATGACCGGGAGAAGGCTTCACGAAGTATCGAAAGGACAGGTATTCCACCATTAAGCGGACAGGCGGTACGGGATGGCATCGCTTACGTTTCTCCACTGATTGAAAACAGGCAGAATTACTGCCGGAAAGATAAACAGATAAACGAAATGGCGGCGTTTTTTCGCCCCCGCCTTGTCCAATGGCCGAAATAACGAAAACCGGGAGGCTTTCGTTAGCATTTTGACAAACTGGCAACGGGACAATACTTAAACTTTGATGTCGGCGAAAGCAATGCTGTATTCCTCGTTCATCATCCGCTTATAATCCTTTGTAAACGCGGCATAACGCCTGATGGCCTCTTCCGGATTATTCTGTTTCCGAAGAGCGCAAACCGTGTAGGCAAGTGCCATATCCGACAAAGGATCGGCTATGAAAAGGATGTTACAAAGACGGATGACGATACTGAACCGGGCATCTTTGTAAGCAAGTTCCAGCTGTTCGGGCAGCAGAGAATGAATCAGAGATTCCACCTTCTGTTTATAATAATCGAAGAGATCGGATTCGACAGTAGATATGAACTTGCCCCGCAGAAGTATTTCCAACCATTCGGCACGGATGGCACCGGGACTCTCCTTCTTTTTCTTTTCGGAAGAAGTAAGAGCAATCAGACGGATATAATCGCAATAGAACTCTTCGCCAAACACCAGGCAGAAGTATCCGTTGCGGAATACAAGCTCGATACCGTCTACATCCTGCAATATCTTTCTCAGATGATTCATGGCTACTCCCTTCAGGTTCTTCACGTTACTATCGGGTTTGTCCGGCCAGAATATCTTATTCATATCCGATGAAAGCACCCCTCTCTTCCCCACACTGTTCAACAGAATATATAAAAAGAGAACACGCAGCTTAGGACTGAGCATATAAGTTATATCACGCCCGGCATTGTCAAGTATGGTAAACATACCAAAAAGAAAAATCGCATTCTTATCGGGCGGCAATACAGCCGGCAACTCATCCCACTCAGAAGGTTCTTTTCCAAGTTCGGATTCCTCGATCTCAGGCAGCTCCATAACCGAAAGTTTCGGGGCACTCTGCCCTCTTTCGGGAAGAACCCCGGCAGATGTTTCCTCCGGGGATGCCGCATTCCGTTTCCGCCTGTAACGTACGATTCCCCATACACAGGCCATCAAGAGCAATACCCCGCCAACGATTCCCCCGGTCAGCCTGTTGTTCAGAGTGGTCCGCATCCGGCTGTAATATTCCACATCGGCCAGAGTCACCGGCGGAGCAGCCAGAGAATAGAAGCGGGTAGTCACCTGACCGTGCTTCTCGAACTCCTGAACAGAGCAGTAGAACTCGCCGAGTTCTTCATTGAAATAAAGATTGGCATTGGTGGCAATCTCTTCCGAAACAATGGGAATGCTGTCTCCCACCACTTCACACTCTCCGTCACGGACGGACAAACGGTATAGTTGCAAAGTGGAATTGGGCAGATATTCCGGATACCCCAACAGGAACAGGTATTTTTCATCGGCAGAGAGTATCATATTGCGGGGGACCACCCGGTTGACCGCCGGTGCTTTCACTTCCCAGAGTTTCCGTACCGAACGGGTGTCCATATCCACCCGGTACAGATCGTACAGATAGTTGCGTCCCACATTCTGATCACCGGCTTCATTGCCCATGCCTCCATAAAGGTAAACCCGTTTGTAATCGCGGCTGACGGCCATACCGGAAAAATAGCGGGGAGTTACCCGGTCGCCCGAGAAAGTCAGTGTATCCCAGCGGCAAGTTTTCAGGTCGTATGCAAGAAACGTATTGCTATACCTGCGGCTTCCGTAACCGCCAAACAGAAAGAATTTCTTTTCGGCCGGATGAAAGAATCCGCTATGATGATGGAGTTGCTGACAAAGATAATCGGTACTGGCTGAACGCCACTCGTTGGTGGAAAGATCGAGTGCCGCCACCATGGCATCACCGTGCGAGTCGGCTACTTCGTAGGTATACAGTTCGCGGGAAGCCTCATCCAGGAAGTTCATACCCAGACGAAGCTGAACCGGCAAAGGATTCTTATAAGGCACCTGCAACAATTCGTGGGTATAGAGGTTGAACGTAGACAGAGAGTCCTGATTAAAGAAAAGAATCTCCTGATGTGTTTTGTCAAAGTTCAGACCGGAGGGTGTGGAAGAGTAATCCGTAAAAAGCTCTTTCCAATAGTAGGACTGATTGATAAGCCACATGGGGTTGGTAACCCGTCCCACAACATGTCCCCGGCTGTCGTGTACATCTTCTCCGCTACTCTCGTTCAAAGGGAATATCATGATCTCTTCTCCGTCGGTAAGCGACAGGTTACGGATGGCATACGAAGCCACGTCCAGAATGTATTCACATTTACCGAAATAAATATGCGGAGAGAAGCCGCCTTTCTCCAATCCCAGATTAGAGATCTCTTTGCTTTGGCTGCCAACGGTTATCCGGGCCTGGTCTTTGTGTATGTCCAGCGCAATGGAGACGGGCAACCAACGATGGTCATAATCTTCTTTATTCAGTTCAAAAGTACAAAAGATACGTTTGCCGTCTTCGTTAAAAGAAAAAGAACAGCGGTCACCGGGTTTATGAAGATAGGTGAAGCTATAGGTCTTTCCGGCATCCCGGTCTTCCAGATAAAGGATATAACCGGGACTCTCCACATTCCGTACCAGATAGTCAAAAGAGATGCAGAAGGTGTTGGTAAAGGTACGCTGATGTTCCTCGCGCAGGACAGAATAAGTGGCACGCTCACTGATCCGCTTCTCATTTCCATAGAAAAGAAGTCCCTGCGGGAAACAATCGGCTATACAAAGCCATATCATTCCGATAGCAAACAAACATCTCAACCTTCTCATATACTGTTCTTCGATAAATGCGTCATCCGTTCCATAGTGCAACAAAAATACGAAAAATAATAGAAATGGCAAACGTATACCGGGATTAGTGCCCCCGGGAGTAAGAGTAAGGCAGATCCGTCTTCAGGGTGCCACGGCGGAGATCGGGCACACTATCCATGGATAATACCAGTTCTCCTCCGGAAATAAGTTCACGGTGAGTCAGGAAATTACGGGTAAACTCGCTGCCATTGAGCAAGGCTTTTCCGATATAGCAGTTTGCGGGACTGTTTCCCTCTGCCTTCACAATGAAATTTTTTCCATGGGGCAAGTGCAGCGTCAGTTTCGGGAAAAGCGGACTCCCCATCGCATATTCCGGCACACCGGGACAAACAGGATAGAATCCCATGGCCGAGAAGACATACCAGGCAGAAGTCTGTCCGTTATCCTCATCACCACAGTAGCCTTTGCTGCCGGAGTTATAGAGTTTCCCCATCACTTCGCGAACATGTTGCTGGGTCTTCCAGGGCCTGCCGATATAATCGTATAAATAGATGGCATGTTGCACCGGCTGGTTGCCATGTGCATATTGTCCCATATCGAGGGCTACCATCTCGGCTATCTCGTGGATAACAAAACCATAGGTGCCGTAATTGTAGGTGTTGGGAGCTGTAAACATGGAATCGAGACGGGCTGCCATCGATGCGTGCCCTCCCATCAGTTGCGACAGCCCTTCGGGATCGTGAAGAACGCTCCAGGTCCAGTGCCAGGAACTTCCTTCTGTGAAGGGACCTCCCCATTCTGTTGCATCAAAGCGGTCCCTCCACCGCCCTTGGGCATCTTTCGCCCACATAAAGCCATGTTCGGGATAATAAAGATTCCGGTAATTCAAGGACTTGCGATAATAACTGTCGGCAATCTCCTTCTTCCCGATGGAAGCGGCAAAGCGCGCTACACACCAGTCGGCATACGCATATTCAAGGGTTTTAGCGGTAGCCTCATGCACTTCGGGATAAGGAACATAGCCTAAACGATCATAATATTCAAATCCGTCACGGCCCACCGAACTGATCTCCGGATGCACGGCCCCAGTCTGATGGATCATCGCTTCAAGAGCTTTCTCCGGATTAATGGTACGAATCCCTTTTGCCCAAGCGTCTGTCAACAAAGAGATGGAGTTATTGCCAATCATACATCCACGGTGGCCGGGACTTGCCCACTCGGGCATAAAACCACTTTCATCGTAAGCATTGAGAATGGACTGGGTAACCCTTTCGGAAACCTCCGGATATAATAAGGTGAACAAGGGATGGACTGCACGGAACGTATCCCAAAAGCCATTGTCGGTATACATGTAGCCATCGTGTATTTTTCCGTTATAAGGACTGTAATAAACCGGTTTCCCCTGAGCATCGAACTCATAGAACTCACGGGGGAAGAGCAATGTCCGGTAAAGACAGGAATAGAAGGTGCGTAGCTGCTCTTCACTGCCGCCTTCCGCTTCAATTCGTCCCAGATAGCTGTTCCACTGTTTTCGTGCTTCTTCCTTCACCTGGGCAAGGCTCTTTCCTCCCACTTCCCGGCTGAAGTTGATAAGTGCCTGTGAGGGACTTATAAAAGAAGATGCCGTACGGACGGTCAGCCTTTCCCCCACCGGAACGTTAAACTTGAGGTAAGCACAGGTATAATCACCCTCTACCGTCTGTTGGTGATGCATCAGCGTATCCCCGTCGTATACTCCTTCTTCTGTAATGGGATGGCTGAACTCTATCCGGAAATAGTTGGCAAAATTATCGGGTACTCCGCCATTATGATTACGTGCCACACCGGTTACACACCGATTCTCCTTGTCAATCGCCAGAGCACTTCCACCATCATAAGCATCTACCACAATATATTGGTCGGACTTCTCCGGGAAAGAAACTTCAAATACCGCTCCGCGCGAAGTCGCGGAAAGTTCCGTCCGGGTACCATCCGCAAACGTGACACCATAACTATAAGGAGTCGCTTTCTCCTGAGTGTGTGAGAAAGGCACGGCCCGTTCTTTATGATTCAGCTTCAGTTCGCCGGACAACGGCATGATAGAGAAAGTTCCGTAATCGTTTATCCACGGACTGGGTTGGTGGGTCTGGCGGAATCCCCGTATCAGGCTGTCGGTGTACATATACATCCAGCCACTTCGATTCTCCCCGGTTTGCGGACTCCAGAAATTCATTCCCCAGGGAACTGCTACGGCAGGATAGGTGTTCCCATGCGAAAAGGCATAAGTAGACTCTGTCCCCATCAGGGGATTTACATAATCGACAGGGCTGAAAGGTACTTTTTGTTGTGTACACGAAGCCAGCAAAAGGGCTGCACTAACGATAAGGGTAATCGAAATATTCTTCCTCATAGCTCAGAAATTGAATTTTAAACAGGGTAAAGGCTTATTTACCCTTTGCATTTAATTTATGCTGCGAAGCTAATGAGGAAGGGTTAGAAGGAGGGTTAATTCCCGGTTAACCCTCCGGAGAAAAGTCATTAACCGGGATTATTTTCTTCTTACAACCTGCAAATTGGATTGCCGTGCATAACCGATCCGGAAATTCAGGGGCTTGGGATCGCCCAACTGATAGGCATCTCGCAACTCCGGCTGAGAATATTGCGAGAAAGCTGAGATAGGTTTATAAAAGGTACCGTACAAAGTAACCGTCCACATCTCCGGGTCGAAACAGGACAACGGGATGGAAGAGTCGTCTTGTATTACGGCAGATGATTTCCTGAGAATCGTTTCACGTATACGGGAAAAAGAAGGCTCATGCATCAGGTACGAAGCCGACTTGACGAATGTTGCGGTAGCCTCCGTATCAAAACGGTCCATAAATGCCTGTAAAGGCTTATTGGCTTGCAACCCCTCGTTACTGATATCGGTACAGAAATAATAAAGAGTCTGTAACCGGGAAGTGCCCGGACGGAAAAAACAAACTTCCATTCCCGTACAATCTCCATTCCGGATGGTATCTCCTTTCCCGACTTCAATAAGATCTCCGGCTTCTGATAACCGGACCTCCTTAATACTGACTATCTTCCTGTTTCCCCTGGCCATCAACAACGAATAGATGGGAACTACCCCGTCAATGGTATCATTGGCCAGCTCTTTGTCCATATCATTAAAAAAACTCAGGTTGAGTACATCCGACACAGCGTTTTGATACAAACGGTAGGTTTCGGCAGAAGGGTGTTTCACCTTCGGCGCACTACCGGCGGGTTCCAATCCGATCAGCACATAAGTATCCATTTCTGGAAAGAATGCATTGGCAAACAGAAAGTCAGGCCCCCCAAACGGATAGAACAGTGTATGGCAACGGGCGTTGATATCTTCCAGTTCCGTCTGTGAGAAAGCTACCACGCGGGGAGCCGTCTGCTGAAAAACGTTCCATATCTGATCCATGTAACGGGCATGGTTCTTCCATTCTTTCGTCTGGGTCAGGGCATAAAGCTTCCCGCTTTCTTTATCAACCGGCAAGCCGGCAAGCACACAAGACGCGTCATTCAAGACTTTATCGGGAATCAACTTCACTGAGTCATTGGACGCAATAGCCGTTCTGGAAGTTTTTTTACCTGTATTGCCGGAAGGAGCCGTTCCTTGGCAACAAGTAAGCAAACACCCCAACATAAAAGAGAGCAATCCGATTCTTACACAATTAGTTAGTTTAGTTTTCATTTCATTCTTAATAATCCTTTTCGTTTGCCAGATTCCAGACATTAAGGAAAGAGGCTTTAGATATTTCAACCACTTTATCCCAATTCAGGCGGTCGGCATGATCGGAAGGTTGATGGTAATCGGGATGTCCATCCGTATGATACCAGATGATGGGAATACCGACTTTGGCAAACGATCCGTTGTCACTTCCTCCCACCGGTTTGTCCCAAGGACGATAATTGGGTTCCAATTGTAAACCGTACTTTTTAATGTCTTCCTTCAACCAGCGGCCGAAAGAAGGATTGGCCTCGGTATAGAAATAAACCACATGCTTAGGCTGTTGGGGATTATTGTTACGACCAATCATATCAAAATTCAGATATCCTTTTATCTGCTTGATGAACGGACACTCCTGCACAAAGTATTTCGATCCGAGGAGTCCCTTCTCCTCTCCGTCCCAAAAGGCAAAGATCACATTCCGTTCCGGCTGCTGACCACTTGCCACAAAAGCCTTGGCTATTTGCAGTACGGCCGATACTCCGGAAGCGTTATCATCGGCACCATTGTAAATCTGGTCGCCGTCCAGTGCAGGATCAATACCCAAATGGTCAAAATGCGCACCGACAATCACATACTCATCCGTCTTCTTTCCGGGAATCATACCCAATACATTATTCATTGACAGTTTCTGATGTACCACTTGTTTCAGTTTGGCTATCGAGTCCGGATGCACTTCCAGACGTCCCTTCTGCTGGCGTTCCTTGCGATAAGCATCGAACGGCTGATAGTAGCTTTCACCCAACGGGCGGACTCCCATCTCTTTCAGTAGGGAAACGATGTACCGGGCAGCCACACGCGAACCGTGGAATCCGGCTTCACGTCCCTGTAATTCATCATCGGCCAAAAAGCCGATATAAGCCTCGGCAGCCTGACGGTTAATACTTTTCAGCCCCTTTTCGACCGGGGTCTGGGCACACAAAGTAGTGGCGACACACCACATAAAGACAGTAATCAGGTGTTTTCTTTTCATGATCGGGATGTTTCTGTTTTAGTTCATTTAGCACATTGCAAGGACAAATATACGGAATAATACAAATTAATAAGTACCTTTGCGAAAATTTGATTCGTAATTATGTGGATACTTATAGTTGGTCTGGTGTTGCTCGCCATCGTGGCAATGATTGCTGGGTATATCCGCAACAAAAGGCTGCAAAAGAAAATAGATAACGGGGAACTGGACAGCTTCCCGGAAGTAAAGGAAGTCGACGTAGAGTGTTGCGGACAGCATGAAGTTTGTGAACGGGACAGTTTGCTGGCTGCCGTCAGTAAGCAAATAGAGTATTACGACGACGAAGAACTGGATACATTTATCGGCAGGGCCCCCGAAGAATATACACCGGAAGAAGCTGATAAATTCCGTGATGTCTTTTATACCATGCAAGACACCGATGTAGCCGGATGGGTACGCAGCCTGCAACTGAGAGGAATCAGCCTTCCCGATGAAATAAAAGATGAAGTCTTTCTGGTAGTAGGCGAACGGAGGATACATCCTTAACCCGCCCGTCTGCCTCACGTTCCTAACAGCTGAACCGTATGGATTTACTACAATATACCTTTTTTCAACACGCTCTCCTGGGAAGTCTTCTGGCAAGCATTGCCTGTGGCATTATCGGTACGTATATCGTCACTCGCCGCCTGGTATTTATCAGCGGAGGTATCACCCATGCCTCATTCGGCGGCATTGGACTGGGACTGTATACCGGCCTCTCTCCCATTCTTTCGGCAGCCGTCTTTTCCGTCTTATCGGCTTTCGGAGTAGAGTGGCTCAGCAAACGAAAAGACATGCGTGAAGATTCGGCCATTGCCATGTTCTGGACACTGGGTATGGCATTGGGAATCATGTTTAGTTTTCTGTCCCCGGGTTTCGCTCCCGATCTTTCGGCCTACCTGTTTGGCAATATCCTCACCATTACACAGACCGACTTGCTGATGCTGGGTATTCTTGCCATCCTGCTAATCCTGTTCTTCACCTTGTTCATCCACCCGATTATATACATCGCTTTCGACCGTGAGTTTGCCCGTTCACAAGGAATCCCGGTAGTAGTATTGGAATATATCCTGATGATGTTCATCGCCCTTACCATCGTTTCCTGTCTGCGCATGGTGGGGATTGTACTGGCTATTTCGTTGCTGACCATCCCACAGATGACGGCCAATCTGTTTACCAACAAGTTTAAACGCATCATCTGGCTGTCGATTGCCATCGGTTACCTGAGTTGCCTGGGAGGTCTGCTGATCTCTTACCGCCTGAATGTGCCTTCGGGAGCATCCATCATTTTCTTCTCTATTCTTATATACATTGCATGTAAAATAGGAAAGAGCCTTTTCAGAAAGAAACAATAAAAACAACATATAAGTATGGAAATCAAGATTCAATCACTGGAACAGATTCACGAAGCTGCCCGCGAGTTCATCTCTGCCATGGGCGATAACACAGTCTTTGCACTCTATGGAAAGATGGGGGCAGGTAAAACGACTTTCGTCAAGGCACTTTGCGAAGAGCTTGGAGTGTCGGATGTTATCACTTCCCCAACTTTTGCCATTGTTAACGAATACCGTTCGGACGAAGGCGGAGAACTGATTTATCACTTCGACTTCTATCGGATCAAAAAGTTGAGCGAAGTATATGACATGGGGTATGAAGATTACTTCTACAGTGGTGCACTTTGTTTCATCGAATGGCCGGAACTGGTAGAAGAACTGTTGCCGGGAGACGCCGTAAAGGTTACCATCGAGGAACTTGAGGATGGAACAAGAAAAATAGTGATTAACGACTAATCATCCGAGCAATGGCCCCTCAATATTTTGTTCAGGGAATATTTGCCATCGCAGGGCTTACCGCCCTGCTGGCATCTATACTCAACTGGAACTGGTTTTTCACTGCCCAAAATGCACAACTGATTGTACGGAATGTAGGCAGAAAACGCGCCCGGCTGTTTTACGGACTGCTGGGAATCATCATGATAGGTATGGCTGTCTTCTTCTTCCTCAATACGCAACCTGTATCAGAGTAACTGACGGGATTTCATTTCCAGATATTTGTTGATCACATCAATTGACAGTTTATCAGGAGTTGTAAGCAGCGAATAAATGCCATGCTGCTTCAAAGTAGACACAATCAGTCGCTTCTCAAACGCAAACTTCTCTGCGATAACATGTTGGTAATATCCTTCGGTTGTCTCCGGTTTCCCGGCAATATATTCTTTCAGGTCGGCATCCTCAAAGAATACAACCAACACTCTGTGTTGTCTGGCCAGTTGTTGCAGGTAAACCAGTTGCCGGTTCAGGCTGGTCATGTTACTGAAATTGGTATAGAGCATCAGAAAGCTGCGTTTATTCACATGCTTCCCTAAATGCACACAAAGGGCGGAAAAGTCCGTTTCACCAAACGTTGTTTCCTGTTTATAGAGATTCTCAAGAAGAGTCTGCATTTGTCCGACTTGCTTGGAAGCAGGGACGAACGTATCAAAATGCTCGTTGAACGTCACCAACCCGGCTTTATCGTCTTTTCGCATGGCTACATACGAAAGCACCAAAGAGGCGTTGATGGCATAGTCCAGCAACGTCATACCACGAAAAGCCTGCTGCATCACACGCCCTTTATCAATCACGCTGTATATCTGCTGACTGCGCTCGTCCTGATAAACATTGACCATCAACTGATGACGGCGTGCACTGGCCTTCCAGTTTATAGTACGGTAATCATCTCCTTTTACGTATTCTTTGATCTGTTCGAATTCCGTCTGATGTCCTGCCCGACGAATACGCTTGATGCCTAATTCGGTCAGATTATCACTTATCGCCAGCAATTCATATTGATGAAGCATCAGGTAAGAGGGGTATACTTTGACGGTTTCGGACTTACCACACGTAAACCTTCGGGATATTAATCCGATCCGGGTGGTTGAGAAGACACGAATAGATCCGAAACCGTATTCTCCCCTATGGGTCGGACGTAGTTGATATGTCACTGTCTTCCCTTCGTTAGGCTGAAGAGACAGTTCAAAATGAACGTCTCTCTGTTGAAATATGACGGGCACTTCATCGATCACTACCAGATTCACGGGATAGGGATAACGGCTTTCGATACGTAAACTGACATCATTATCATCTCCGTTAGAGAAACGCCCGGCGCATTGACGGAAGGCCCGGATACCGTTGGTACGATACAACAGATACCCGTCGAAGGCCAGGGCGAGCAATAGCGCAACCAACCCTAACTGCCCGATGATGAACATAGAGCCGAACAGATATCCGCCACCTGACAACAGGATGACGACAAGGACGAATATGTAAAAACGTTTGGTCAGGAACATAATTATTTAGGTACTTCCACTTTATCAATCAAGCGCTGGGTTACCTTGACTGGCGAATATCCTTCCATTTCGGCTTCTGCCGTCAGAATCAAGCGATGCTGCAAAACGTAGGGAGCCACAAACTTAATGTCTTCCGGAGTCACAAAATCACGCCCCTGCAAAAGTGCATAAGCTTTGGCAGACTGCAACATAGCTACTGAAGCACGGGGAGAGGCTCCCAAATAAACAGCTTTACTGGTACGGGTCTGTTGGGCAATCAAAGCAATGTACTGAAGCAGAGTCTGATCCACGAATACCTTTCCCATCAGCCGGCGAAGAGAAAGCAGCTCCTCACTGGTAATCACCGGCTTTATCTCCTCTAATTTCACCAATGCAGCATTGGTATGGTGGCGTTCCAGAATGCTGACTTCTTCTTCAAGCGACGGATAATCCATGGTAATCTTCATCAGGAAACGGTCAAGCTGGGCCTCGGGTAACTTATAGGTTCCTTCCTGCTCCACAGGATTCTGTGTAGCCAGAATGGTATAAAGTTCTCCCATCCGGTAAGTCGTTCCGTCAATGCTGGCTTGACGTTCTTCCATTACTTCAAAAAGGGCAGACTGGGTTTTGGCAGGAGCACGATTGATTTCATCTACTAATATAACATTAGCAAAGACAGGTCCCCGATGAAAATCAAATTCATTGGTTTTCATATTGAAGACGGTCGTACCCAGAACATCACTCGGCATCAGGTCGGGAGTAAACTGTACACGGCTGAAATCAGCATCTATCAGGCGCGCAGTAAGACGGGCAAGTAAGGTCTTGGCTACTCCCGGCACTCCTTCTATCAAAACGTGACCGTTAGCAAGAATAGCCGTCAACACCAGGTCGACAGTACGTTCCTGCCCCACAATAACGGAAGCAATCTGACTTTTCAGTTCCTGTATCTTCTCTGAAAAAAGAGTCAAATCGGTACGCGGAGCTTCTTCTCCATGCATATCATTCATATTTTCTTCCATATTCTTTTTATTTATCAAATTCATATTTCTTTTCTTTCCAGCTATTTTTCCTCCGCCAAAGGATCAAGATCGAGGCTTTTCTATCTCATTCATTCCATCAATCAGGTCTTTCATCAATGTCTCTCCGGCCTCCTGTTCCCCACGTACCACAGGACGAAGTTTACGGAAAAGATTTCGGACTTTCACCTCTTCATTTCCCGTCTTCCGCGCAATCCGGCTGCACAAGACATCATCATTACCGTCATCTTCTACATCCACCTGTATGTTCCGCCGCAAGCTCTCGGCAAAATAAGTGAACTTTTTACGTACAAGATCTGCATGATTCTTTTTTTGATAATAAAGTATGCCTATCAACTCCGTAAACTCAAGGTTACGGTTGGCCGGCTCACGAATCACCGGAATGGCCCTTTGCCTCCTACGGGCAGTAAACACCATGAACAGCACCAATACTGACATTGTCAGATAGAGTGCCCACTTCAGAGGACGTTGGGAAAGAAAGTAGCGGAAAGGAGATTCTTCAATCTGCGCACCGGCACCATAAGTCTCGGTACGAATTACGGGCAACCCTTTCAGATGTGAAAGCAAACGGAAAAGATAGGCTGCATTATCGCCATCGAGCATCCCATAGTTAGTGAACAGCAAAGGCGTAGTGACCAAGACAATCTCTCCCCTCCCGAACGGACGGCTGATAGCCACAGGCGGAAAGCAATCCGGTAAACTGTCATTGAACATCTGCATGGAATCGATCTGGCTCGTAGCCAACGGCAGAGACAACGAATCATACTTCGTGAAATAAATACCGCATAAATGCGGATAAAAACGGAAAGTACGCTTATCGTATACCGCCGAATCACCGATCCAGAACACACTGTCACGTTCCAACAGATCGGCTGCATATTCTTTTAACCGCCTCGGATTGAAATAAGCATACGAATTATTGAATCCCAATGTATCAGCCAGTAACGGACTAAAAGAGGAACTGGCTATCAATATCTTGTTTCCCCTACGGGCCAGATCGAGTAAAGCACTGACATCCGCCTTCACCAAATCCAGATGCTGAGTAACGACAAGAATACTTTTCCGGGGGCTGCTGTCAGCAGCAAACTGATAGAATGTCTTGCGCGAAAGTGAATATCCATCCGGAAGCGAAGACTTTAAAACATCATCAAATACAGCCCCTCCCAATGGCTGGTGATCATGTTGCCCAAAAGTCGGGTTCCAGACAAATTTCTTCGGCAGGTGATACTCAACCACAAACATGATCAGCAAAAAGAGAACTATCCCAATGATAAACCAGCGGCTACCTCTCATTCGATACCTCCTTTCCGTATCTCGGTTTGCAAGGACAACAATTCCTCAAACAGTGGCTCGGATGCAGCAAAATTGCCATAACGCACCCTCAAGAAACCATTTGTCAAACGCCTGAAAGAGCTGCGAAGTGCTTCCTGTTTTACCTCATAAATATATTCTGTAGGAGTTTTATAGGGCTGCCAGTCTATCCGCCCCTCATCACTCAATAGTTTCAAGGTTTGCAAATAAAGCAAACGAATGGATTCCCGGTAATCTTTACGTTCCATGGCACGCTTTATCTCAGAGTCAAAATCAACCCCGTAAATAGTATCTTCATGGACACTGTAGTTCACAGGCCCCCTGCGTGAACGCATAAAAAGCTCGGGACGTTTTTTATAAACAAACCAAAGAATCAACAACAAGATCAGAATGGCAATGACAACCAGAATAATACCGGAATACTCCTCCGCAAAACGACTTCCGAAAATGGCGCGCAGTAACTTAGAAAGCTGCATACTGAGCCAGCCGAAGACATCGATCTCAGGTGTTATCAGTTCCCGGTTGTAGTCATAAGCCGGATTGGACTGCCAAAAGGCAACTCTTGCGGTATCACAGACCAGAGTATCAGCTTGCAAAGTCATCCAAAGAGTTTAATCAAAGTTGCTCAAATTTATCTATCTCGCTTTCTACTGAAATACTGTCTACCACTTCACTGGCATGCCCATATTGATATACTATACCAATTAAAGAAAATATCATAGAAAGATAGGCTCCAAAAGTTTGGATAATGGCCAGCAGATAGACCATAAAACTATATCCGGCGGAAATAGTTAACTCATTCTGTGTATCGCTCAACATAAAGAAGTATTTCACAATAGTAGCAATGTACCACGGAGTCGTAGTAACGCCCTGCAATACACTGGAGATCAATCCCATGACTAAGGAAACGCCAAAAACACCTCCCCATGTGGCAAACCCCAGACGGAAAGTTTTCTGGAAAGCAGCAAAGATGCCGATCTCCTCAAATAAGTAAATTGGAGTAAACAAGGCCAAAGGCACTGCACAGGCAATCAGCAGCGGAATAGTAAGCAAAAGTGTAAATGGAGAAGCTGCAACCAGAATCCCTATAACAATACTCACTGCTATAATCAGAACTATATAAAACAGTACCATAACCAGCAGACGTTTTATATTCTTGAACAGAAAAGGCTTCAGATCGGCAAAAGTGACACCTGCCAAACGTTCTTCACGCTGATTATAAATCTGCATCAATCCGTAAACAATGGAAGTCAGTAAAATAGATCCTACCAAATAACAAAGAAACATCAATCCGTAATTGACCCAAAATTGTGCACCTATCGCTTCCAGAGGATTGGCTCCGGTCTCTTTGGCAGCTGCAAAGCCCATTGTTCCCCCCATGATTCCATTCATGCTGATAGCCTGAATCAGACATAATGGCAGAATCAAATAGGTACTGAACTTCAACATCGGCTTCCAGTTCTCTTTTATAAAGTCCATGGTGGCATTGAGTTTGTCACCAAAAGGACGCTTCACATATAAAGCAATTTTAGGTTTTTGTGATTCCATGATTTTTTCTATTTGGTAAATAAATATAGTAATAGATGATAAATGCCAGTGATAAAAGAATAATGCTCAACCGTAGAAAGTCAGGCAATTCAGTATGGCGTGTGATAAAACCCTCAATGAATCCGGCCATAACAAAGACAGGAACCGTACCCACTATAATCTTTAGTCCTTTCTTGGCTCCACGCATAAAAGACTCTTTGCGGGAGTAAGTCCCGGGAAACAGCCATCCGTTTCCCAATGCCAATCCCGCGGCACCGGCTACGATAATAGCCCAGATTTCCAAAGTCCCATGCAGCCAGACAGCAAGCATCGATTCTCCCAACAGGCCATGCTCAAAAAAGAAGGTCTGAAAGGCCCCGAGCATTACTCCGTTATTAAAAAGTAACCATCCTGTCCCAAAACTGGTAAGCAACCCCATAGCAAAGACATTGAAAGAAACCATGATATTATTCAAAGTAATGCCCAAAAACATAGGAACTTCATCCGAACCGTTGTATACAGCCATCGGTTCACCACGCGCTATGTTATCGAGCGTCATATCCACATAACCATTCCCCAGAATCAGACGGACGAAGTTATCATCATTCGCTGCTGAAACAATACCCACCAATACACTGGCCAAAAAGATCAGGGCCGAAATCAACAGCTCTTTACGAGCATGGTACATCGTTTGTGGAACCTCTTGTGTCCAGAAAGTAAAAATACGGGTCCATTTCTCCTTCTTATTGCGATAAAGCACATTATGGAGGGCCGAAGCCAGGTTATTCAGATAAATAGTAATGCGGGAAGACGGATAATGAGTTTGCGCAAATGCCAGATCGGCAGTAAGTTCCGTATAAGCATCGGCAAGACGGTCGGGAGTCAGTTTATCTGCCTGCTCCACCACCTTCTCTGTCTCTTTCCATTTTTCAATGTTCCGACGTATAAACGTTACCTCTTTCATTTAACTCGTTGAATTCCGGATAAGTTTTGTCCGAAACCGGAAGCAAAAGTAAGAGAATTATGATATATTTGCAACCGAAACTAAAAAATGTTTAACCAGAAATGGCAGAATCGACTATCATCACAGGACAATTCGTACGCATCAGTCAGGTACCCGCCAGCCTTGGCGAACGGATATTGGCTCGTATCATCGATTATTTTCTGCTGTTTATCTACATTCTTGCCACTTCTTATGTATTGGGGAAACTCAATATACACGCTTTTTCCGGAAGTACTTTTTTCTTGTTGTTCCTGTTTATCTATCTGCCCGTACTATGTTACTCGTTACTTTGCGAAGTTTTTAACCAAGGACAAAGTATCGGAAAAAAGGTCATGAATATCCGTGTGGTAAAAGCAGACGGTACGACACCCAGCCTGAGTGCATATCTGCTAAGGTGGTTGCTCTATGGGATAGACGTAACTATTACCGGAGGATTGGGGGTACTGGTCATACTATTAACCAAAAATAGCCAACGTTTGGGCGATCTTGCGGCAGGAACAATGGTAATTAAAGAGAAAAATTACCGCAAAATACAAGTAAGCCTTGATGAGTTCGATTATCTGACCAAAGGATATCACCCCAGTTTTCCATTAGCTGCCGATCTGTCCTTGGAGCAAATAAATGTGATCAGTAAGGCGTTAGAACTGCATCATAAGGACCGGGCAAGGCATATCTCACAATTGGCACCCAAAGTTCGTGCACTGCTTTCTGTAGACCAAACAGACGTAAATGATGAAAAGTTTCTTCAAACCGTTGTAAGAGACTACCAATACTATGCGTTAGAAGAAATTTAGTAGATCTTATTTCGTAAAAACAGAGTAAGCCGGACTTTTATTCATCCTATTTTCAGGCAGATATCCGGACTCCTATACACATCCGATACTTCCGAGGGCCGAAAAACAAAATGTATTTTTAGCAGGAGGAGAAGAATCAAGACAAAGTAAACTATCATACATATATGCAACAAAAAAGCGTGCAGAAGTGTTTCTGCACGCTCTTTATCTTTTGGTTTACGAAGACTGGCTTATTCCACCTGTCCCAGAGAATTTCCGTATTCCATTTCTCCCTGCACCACAAACAAGATTTCTTCCGGGTCGTATTCACCCACTTCATCTTTCTTGGCTTCTTGCACGATATATTCCACTACCTGCTCCAGATCGATGTCTACATAACCGTCAGCATCGGGCTGAGCATCAAGGATTCCGCTTTCAGAGTAATACTCATCGATCAGATCGAGGAAATAATATAACTCGTCTTCTGAGAATTTATCCTTCAACTCCTGAGGCAAATAGTTCCGGATGAACTCGATGGTCTTTTCATCATCGGCATCACTTAACAAAAAATCATCTTCCAGTCCCATAAACAAATATTTTTAATGAAAGTATATTATAATAATTTCTCAACTTTCTCTACGAATGCAGGTTTAGCTACGGCACCGACTTGTTTATCCACTAATGCTCCGTCTTTGAAGAAAAGAACCGTAGGAATGTTACGAATACCGAATTCTGCAGGAAGATCAGAGTTTTCATCTACATCACACTTACCCATAATCACTCTTCCTTCATATTCTTTAGCTAACTCGTCGATGATAGGACCTACCATCTTACAAGGCCCGCACCAGGGAGCCCAAAAGTCAATAACAACCGGTGTTCCTTTTGCAAGGATTTCCTTAAAGTTGTTGTCAGTAATCTCTAAAGCCATTTCTTTAATTATTAATTGTTAGTTATTAAGTATCCATCACTGTTATGGGGCAAAGATAATCAATTTATATGAAACGCAAGTTCGGGACGTTCCTTTAAATAGGAAATTAATTCTCTACCTACCGAAAGTTTAACGGGACGAGAAATCAAGTCTACATACATCTTTCCATCCGTATCTGTTACCTTAAAATAAAGTTCTGTATTTCCCGGAGACTCTTTCGTCAAAGTGGCAAGTTCCGTAACCAAGTTCGAATTAAGTTCGGCAAGCGGAATCAGAATTGTGATCTTCTCTACCAGTTGTTCCTTGACGTCGGGCAGCAATTCCATCGAAGTAATCTTAATATCAAGTTCATCGGGACGCCACTGTTTAGGCTGGCAACGAGCTTTGATAAACAGAAAAGTCCCTTCACCTAAATAGCCTTGAAAAGTAACCCAATCGTTTCCGAAGAAAGGTATCTCGGCAGAACCGGAGTAATCTTCTATTTTAGCTATGCCATAAGGATTACCATTCTTACTTATACCTCGACGCACGCTGGTAACAATACCTCCCATCGTTATTTCTCTTCCTGCCAAAGCAGCTTTATCATCAAGTTCGATCATACGGGTATTGCATACATGTTCCAACACAATGGCATATTCATCAAGCGGATGAGCCGACAAGTAGATACCGACCAATTCTCTTTCTTTATTTAACCTCTCCAAATCATTCCAACGTTCTGCCGGAAGAATTTCGGGAGTCGCTATGTCAATCACATTGTCTCCTCCGAATAATGAATTAACGGCAGCAGCTTTATCCGCCTGATAACGGTTACCATAACGCATCAATGTTTCAAGAAAAGTTTCGCCTTTGGCATTCACCGCAAAATACTGTTCACGTTTCAGCTCAGGAAAACTATCGAATCCGCCCGCAAGAGCCAGACACTCCATGTTCTTCTTATTACAAGCATTCAGGTTGACACGCTGAACGAAGTCGAAAATACCTTTAAAAGGACCATTTTCCCTTCGTTCCTCCATGATGCTTTGCACAGCAGCTTCACCTACTCCCTTTACAGCCCCCAGCCCGAAGCGGATATTTCCATTCCGGTTTGCCGTAAACTTCAGGTTACTTTCGTTCACATCCGGACCAAGCGTCTGCACTCCCATTGCTTTGCACTCGTCCATCAGTTTGGTGATATCAGTAATATTCGACAAACTTCGGCTCATGACAGCTGCCATATATTCAGCCGGATAGTTAGCCTTCAGGTATGCTGTCTGGTATGCAACCCAGGAATAACAGGTAGCATGTGATTTATTGAACGCATACGAAGCAAACTTCTCCCAGTCCGCCCAGATTTTCTCAAGTACCTTCGGATCATGGCCGTTTTTCCTTCCACCTTCAACAAACTTAGGTTTCATGTGATCCAGCTTATCACGTAGTTTCTTACCCATCGCTTTACGGAGGGCATCCGACTCACCACGGGTAAAATCGGCTAAAAGGCGTGACAGAAGCATGACCTGTTCCTGATAAACCGTAATTCCATACGTATCCTTCAGGTATTTCTCCATGACAGGAATGTCATATTCAATAGGCTTACGTCCATGTTTACGGTCGATAAAGTCAGGAATATAGTCCATTGGACCCGGACGATAAAGGGCATTCATCGCGATCAGATCCTCAAAAGTAGACGGCTGCAACTCACGTAAGTATTTCTGCATACCGGCAGATTCAAACTGGAATGTACCGATAGTCCGTCCATCACTATAAAGTTTATAAGTTGCAGGATCCTCAATTGAAATAGAATCAATATCCAGTTCCATGCCTTTACTCAGACGGATGTTTTCGACGGCTTCTTTGATAATAGACAAAGTCTTCAGCCCCAGAAAGTCCATCTTAATCAGTCCGGTATCTTCAATCACCGAACCTTCATATTGGGTAACCAGCATCTTTTCGCCGGTCTCCTTATCATCAGCCGTACTGACCGGCACCCAGTCAGTAATATCATCACGGCAAATAATGGTACCACAGGCATGTACACCGGTTCCCCGCACGTTTCCCTCAAGCATTTTGGCATATTTCATCGTATCCCTTACCAATGGATCAGGTGACGCTTCGGCAGCCTGCAATTCGGGCACATATTCTATGGCATTCTTTAAGTTCAGTTTTTTATCAGGAATTTTATCAGGAACCAGTTTGGCCAAACGATCCGATTCGGCAAGCGGAAGCTTTTGTACACGCGCAACATCTTTGATAGCCAGCTTTGTTGCCATAGTACCATATGTAATGATATGTGCTACCTTCTCCTGCCCATACTTCTCCGTCACCCAACGAAGCACTTCGCCACGACCATCGTCATCGAAGTCAATATCAATATCCGGCAATGAAATACGGTCGGGATTCAGAAAACGCTCAAACAGCAAATCGTATTTAATAGGGTCTATTTTGGTGATCTGCAAACAATAGGCCACGGCTGACCCAGCAGCCGAACCACGTCCCGGTCCAATGGATACCCCCATATTACGTCCGGCAGCAATGAAGTCCTGCACAATGAGGAAGTAGCCCGGAAAACCCATCGTCTTCATAATATGTAACTCAAAGACCAAGCGTTCCTTTACTTCCGGTGACAACGGATCGCCATAGAACTTCTTGGCTCCGTCGAAAGTCAACTTCTTCAGGTAATCGGCCTCCAGCTTGATACGATACAGTTTATCATATCCTCCCAAACGTTTTATTTTATCTTTAGCTGCTTCTTCACTCAACACCACGTTGCCATTTTCGTCTTGGGTGAATTCATCAAAAAGATCCTTTTCCGTATATTTTTGCCGATACCCTTCTTCCGTTCCGAAATCCTCCGGAATAGCAAAAGTAGGCATAATCGGTGCATGATCGATCGAATAATATTCTACCTTATCCAGAATTTCTAAAGTATTACTTAATGCTTCAGGCACGTCGGCAAAGAGTTCGTTCATTTCTGCTTTCGTTTTCATCCATTCCTGCTTAGTGTAATACATCCGGTTGGGATCATCAAGGTCTTTTCCCGTACTCAGACAGATTAGCCGGTCATGGGCTTCAGCATGCTCTTCGTTGACAAAATGAACGTCATTTGTACAAATCAACTTGACATTATACTTTTTGGCGTATTCTATCAAATGCTTATTCACATTCACCTGCAATGGATATGCTTCATGATTAGCTTTCGGCACCGTTGCTTTATGACGCTGCATTTCCAGATAATAATCGTCCCCAAACAGATTCTTATACCATTGAATAGCTTCCTCTGCCTCCGCCAACAATCCCTGAGTTATCTTTTTGGGAACTTCACCACCCAAACATGCCGAACAGATAATCAAGCCCTCATGATATTTCTCCAATTCATTCCTGTCTGTACGGGGGCGCATATAATAGCCTTTGGTCCATGCACGTGAAACCAATTTGATCAGGTTATGATACCCCTTCTCGTTTTTGGCGAGCACAATCAGGTGGTACCCGCTTTGATCGGGTTTTCCTTCCTTTTTATCCATAGTCCGGCGGGCCACGTACATTTCGCAACCGATAATGGGCTTGAACAACCGCCCCTCCGCCTCCACTATTTTAGCTTTACAATCAGCAATCTCAGCCTCTTTATCCGCACAGTCCACTTCACCGGCCTCAATGGCTGCAATCCGTTTCTTCAGGTCCTTGATTTCTCCTTTCGGACCCCCGTTTTTCTTATTCACATAGTTCGTAAACTCTTTGATGGCGAACATGTTTCCATGGTCCGTAACGGCAATACCTTTCATTCCATCCTTTATGGCCTTATCGACAAGCGCACTGACACTGGCTTGGCCATCCAGAAGAGAATATTGCGTATGGACGTGTAAATGAACGAAATCCTGCATAGTTATAGGTTGATAATTTGAAGCCATAAAATTACAATGTCTGTAGCTACTAACAAAGATAAACTCCAAAAAGTTATCAACATAAGTCATTTCTATCTGCAAATGCTTGCTGGATTTTTAAAATAAGTATACTTTTGCGGATAATTATCATTAAATAGCGCAAATGGGTCGACTTAAAAAATTAAAAAAGATAAGAATTCACCGTGAAGGAACACATATTTTATGGGGTAGCTTTTTTCTGCTACTAATTATAAATGCAGCCCTTTACTGGGGAATTGATTGTAAAATACCATTCTACCTGATGGCTTTGGTCAGTGTTATAGTCTATCTGTTGATGGTTAACTTTTTCCGTTGCCCGATCCGCCTGTTCGGACAAGATACTGAAAGGATCGTAGTTGCACCGGCCGATGGGAAAATCGTAGTTATTGAAGAGGTAGACGAACATGAATACTTTCATGACCGCCGGATCATGGTATCCATTTTCATGAGCATTCTAAACGTACATGCCAATTGGTACCCGGTGGATGGAGTCGTCAAAAAAGTCTCTCACGAAAACGGCAAGTTCATGAAAGCATGGCTTCCGAAAGCCAGCACAGAGAACGAGCGTTCAATGGTTGTTATTGAAACTCCCGAGGGTGTAGAGGTCATGGCACGGCAAATAGCCGGTGCAATGGCACGCCGCATCGTAACATATGCCGAGCCGGGTGAGGAATGTTATATTGACGAACATCTGGGCTTTATTAAATTTGGTTCCCGTGTAGATGTATATCTGCCATTGGGCACTGAGATTTGTGTTAGTATGGGACAATTGACAACCGGTAACCAAACCGTTATCGCCAAATTAAAATAAAAAACGAACAATGGCAAATGCTATTATCCGCCATATACCCAACACAGTGACCTGCCTGAATCTCTTTTCAGGATGCATTGCTTGTGTTATGGCCTTTGAAGCCAAATACGAATTGGCTGTCACTTTTATCATCTTGAGTGCTGTCTTCGATTTTTTCGATGGTATGTTGGCACGTTTGCTTCATGCCTACTCTCCTATTGGTAAAGAATTGGACTCTTTGGCCGATGATGTCAGCTTCGGCGTAGCTCCGGCTATACTTGTTTTTTCATTCATGAAAGAACCCGGACTTATGTATCCCGACTTTCTGGCAGGCGTAAAAGAGTATATTCCTTATCTGGCTTTTCTTATTTCGATATTCTCAGCTCTCCGTTTGGCCAACTTTAATGTAGACGAACGCCAAACGAGTTCCTTTATCGGTCTTCCTGTCCCTGCCAACGCTTTATATTGGGGTGCACTTATTGTAGGAGGCAAAGAATTCTTACTTGCTCACTGCAATGTTATATACCTTATTATAATGGTAATGCTTTTTTCATGGTTGCTGGTAGCTGAGATCCCCATGTTCTCCCTGAAATTTAAAAATCTTTCTTGGAAAGACAATAAGATTAGTTTCATATTCCTGATAGTCTGCATTCCACTGTTGCTGTTCTTGGGTATCAGCGGATTCTCAGCGGTTATTGTATGGTATATCATTCTTTCACTTTTAACAAGAAAAAATAAATAAACAATCCTTCTGGCACGTTTGTTGTACTACAAATTTTAAACAATGCATAAAACAAATAGCCTATGTTTCACATTTTAGGATTTTTATTCATTATCGTTATCGCCGTTATCATTATCGGACTGGCCCTTGTAGGAAGTGTGTTAAGAGCCATCTTCGGACTGGGGAAACGCTCATCTGCCTCCGGTTCCGGAAGCCAGAATTCGACACACAGTAATTCGGGGCAAAGATACTATCGTCCGACACAAGCTAACGATAAAGAGGAAATCATTACTGAAACCGGAGCTAACAAGCACAAAAAACTTTTTGATGACAATGAAGGAGAATATGTGGATTATGAAGAGATAAAAGATTGATAATATAAAAATTCACCTTCTTTTAGACGCAAAAAAATTTTTCATCAGATTGGCACATTCATCGGCGAGTATCCCTTTGACAACTACAGTTTTGGGATGAAGGGACTTTGGAGCATATCTCTGGTACCCCCTTTTTTCGTCTTCAGCACCAAAAACCAATTTACCAGTTTGTGCCCAGGCAATAGCACCGGCACACATCACACAAGGTTCTACAGTAACATACAACGTACATTCATTCAGATATTTCCCTCCAAGGACATTGGCTGCCGCAGTAATAGCCTGCATTTCGGCATGGGCTGTCACGTCATTCAATGTTTCAGTCAGATTGTGTGCACGGGCAATGATCCGTTCTTTGCAAACGACAACTGCTCCCACTGGGACTTCTCCACGTTCGCCGGCCTTAGCAGCCTCAACCAGAGCTTGTTTCATAAAATAAGAATCGTCCAACATAATCTTAACGCCGCATATCGTGTTCACCAAAAAGAGTCGGATAATCCTCCTCCATATTTTTATGTATAAACATGAGAATCGTTTCACGAAGCCAACGCGATTTATTCGTTATCTTATACTTATCCAGATAACGATCTACAATCTGCTGCTCATCTTCGCTTAGCAATATACTCATCCTGCGTTCCCGTTTAGGTTCGTCAAGAGTTGCCTTATTACACTTTTTATCTCTCTTTCTCATATTCTTTGCAAATTTACTTTTACTTCTGTAATTTCAAAGAAGAAAAAGAGTAAATTTGCAGAAAATAGTATGCTAAAATTATATGGCAGAACATAATCTGTTAGGAAAGGCCGGAGAAGATGCTGCTGTTCAATATCTGGAGCAGCACGAATATACCATTCGTCATCGGAATTGGCGTAAGGGACATCTGGAACTGGACATTGTGGCAGCCCAAAACGGTGAACTGATAATTGTGGAAGTAAAGACACGTACCGACACGGACTTTGCATTACCTCAGGATGCTGTTACTCCACAGAAAATCAGGCGAACCGTAATCGCAGCCGATACATATATTAAGCTTTTCCAAATAGACGCATCTGTAAGATTTGATATTATTACTGTCGTAGGTAAAGTAGGAAATTTCAGAATTGAACATATAAAAGAGGCGTTTTACCCGCCATTATTTTAAATAGTATGAATATAGAATCAGCCAGAGAATACTGTCTTCAGAAAAAAGCAGTCACCGAATGCCTCCCATTCGATGAATACTCACTTGTACTGAAAGTGATGGATAAAATGTTCGCACTAATCGATTTGGAAGGAGCCAATATGATTGCTTTGAAATGTAATCCTGATTATGCCATCGAACTACGTGAACATTATTCAGCCATCGAAGGTGCTTATCATTTCAACAAAAAATATTGGAATCAGATTTTCTTTGACCGGGATGCCGACGATAAATTGATAAAACAGCTGATTGACCATTCTTACGAAGAAGTATTGAAGAAATTCACTAAAAAACTACGTGCCGAATATGATGCCCTTCCCTGAGTCTTTTCCTGTACCTTTGATTTATATCGAAGAGACAGACTCCACCAATCATTATTTAAACGATCTGTGCAATAAGCAAGATGTCAGTGAACTAACCACGGTAGTAGCTAACTACCAAACCTTGGGCAGAGGACAGCGAGGAAACAGTTGGGAATCGGAGAAAGGTAAGAATCTGATATTCAGCTTCGTACTTTATCCCACTTCTTTAGAAATCCGCAGACAATTTCTTCTATCTCAAATCATCTCTTTATCCATTAAGGAAGAACTCGACACATACGTTAAAGATATCTCTATTAAATGGCCGAACGATATCTACTGGAAAGAAAGAAAAATCTGCGGAATATTGATTGAAAATGATTTGATGGGAGTACATATCAGCCAAAGCATTGCAGGGATTGGCGTCAATATTAACCAGGAAGAGTTTTTCAGCTCCGCCCCCAATCCTGTATCACTTAAACAAATCACCGGCCAAACTTACGAACTCTCCGGAATATTGGCAGGAGTTATGCAACGAATTATAGAATATTACAGCCTGCTTCAAAAAGGGGAGCACACTTACATAGCCCACCGGTATCAGAAGGCGCTTTTCCGAAAAGAAGGTATGCATAAGTATTCCGATGCGAACGGAGAGTTTATAGCCAGAACCATAGAAGTTGAAGCCGACGGTCATCTTGTTTTGCAAGACGATACAGGCAAAATACGCCGATACGTATTTAAAGAGGTACAGCACATTTTATAATACTTCTTCTTTTTTAGTTTAAAACATTACCTTTGCAATATTGTTTTAAATATAAAAACGTTTAATTTATGAAAATCAGATGCCTACTGTTAATATCCATATTAACACTACTGTTTGTCAGTTGTGAAGACTCCAATACCGAAAATAATTCAAAACTTGAGTTGTCGGAGTCGTTTTTTCAAGATATTGACAGCGATGGAGTTACTCTAACCGTAAATATCACCAGCAGCGATTCGTGGGTAGCAGCAAGTTCTTCAACCTGGTGCAAGCTCGTACCCAATAAGGGAGCAAGTAATCAGCCACTCGGCATTGTTGTAGAGACTAACCTTGAAACGACTGAAAGAAGTGCAACGATTGCGGTAACTTCCAGTGGAATAAAAAAGGTCATAACCGTCACACAATTGGCAGCCGGACATTCAACCGATCCCGAATCGTACCACTATGAACTTCCCATAATCTTCCACGTGCTATATAAGAATAGTTCAGACCCCAAACAGTACATTAGCCCAGACCGTTTAACTGACATATTAAAAACGGTCAACAAACTATATAAAGATAAGACCCAAAGTGTAGATATGAACCTAACCTTTACACTGGCATCTACAGATCCCAATGGGAAAACATTAACTTCTCCGGGAATAGAATATATACAATGGAAAGACGACTACCCCATTGACTGTGATAAATTCATGGAAGATGACACAACAAAAGGTGGAGTGGGATATGTAAATTATCTATGGGACCCCAACCGATACATTAACGTGATGATTTATAACTTTGCAAATGACCCGCAGTCAAATACTACCACCTTAGGAATCTCTCATTTGGCATTCACAACTACAGGCAGCAACTCTCTGGAGGGGCTTAATGAAACAAAATATTCTTACTTGGAATTAAAGAATCTGAGTTTTCCGTATTGTGTCTCCATTAATAGTCTCTTCATTGACCAGCAATCTACTTCCACAGCCTACAACACTACTGACATTACAGTGACACTGGCGCATGAGTTGGGTCATTATTTAGGACTACACCACGTTTTTTCAGAAGATCCGGAAAGTAGTTGTAAAGATACAGACTATTGCAAGGATACACCCAGTTATGATAAGGATGCTTATGATATGACATATCAGTGGGCAATGGCAGGTAACATACCTGAGAAAGAGCTTTTTGCTTATCTTGTCAAACGCGAAAGTTGTGACGGTGCCCAGTTCATCTCCCATAACATTATGGATTACTCCGTCAGTTACTCCGACCAATTCACACAAGACCAATGCAACCGCATTCGTCATGTATTGACATATAGTCCGCTGATACCCGGACCTAAAAAAGAGCAAGCAAATACCCGAGCAGCTATCGAAGAAGTTCTTAAACTACCTATACGCACAATCAAATAATAGAAAAAGAGGTGAACAGATAGTTATCTGTTCACCTCTTTTTCTATCAACTGTATCTTATCAAGCGTCTTCCTTGCTTCTGTCGAAGGAAACCGGCTCACAACTTTCAGCAGATACTCTCTTGCTTTTCCGTATCCGTTACTCATCACCCGGCTTAAACCATCACGATAACGGGCATACTGCATACGTGTCGGAGCAGCTATCTTCTTATATTCATTCTCTATCCGTTGCTTCTCACGTTCCGCTTTCAAATATAAGTAGTTACCTATAAAAATATTGGCAGCAAGGTTATCAGCATCCAGCATCAACACTTTCTGATAAGTCTTCAAAGCCTCTGCTTCCTTACCCCGGCAAACTTCCATTTCGGCACAAGAGACAAGACAGTTTACATCGTTCGGTGATTTTTGCAGCAATTCTTTATAAAACAGATACGCCTTATCATAGCTGCGTGACTTCTTATAGAATGAAGCCAGCTCATTAGCAAACTTCGAGGCTACATCTGTATTCTTATCCACCCCGGTCCAGTAAAACATCTCGGCCTTTTCCACATTCGTATTCACGGCCTGACGGAACAGACTAATAGCTTGTTCCCACTGTTTATTATCAATGGCGGCTGATACTCTCTGCAGCATTTCTCCTGCCGATTGTGCTGAAAGCGAAAACGGAAGCGAAAACAACATGGAAAGAAATAAAGTCAGAGCTTTCATCTTATTCATACTTATTTAGTTAGGTTCCTACAAAGATAGAAATTATTCCGACTCACCGGTCGCTAAAAACCAATTAAATAACGTTATTGTTCTCTTCATTTTCAGATTCACCTTTTTTCGTGTAACTTTGCCCGTCCATGGATAAAATCTTTCATCTCAGCAGTGGTAACAGACGGATTCTGCAAATAGCCGTCCCTTCCATCATCTCCAATATAACCGTTCCGTTATTGGGGCTGATCGATGTTACCATTGTAGGTCATCTGGGGTCAGCAGCCTACATTGGTGCCATTGCCGTGGGAGGTATGCTGTTTAATATCATTTATTGGATATTCGGTTTTCTGCGGATGGGTACCAGTGGAATGACTTCTCAGGCATACGGCAAGCGCGATCTTGACGAAGTGACCCGACTCCTATTACGGTCGGTCGGTGTAGGACTGTTCATTGCTCTCTGCCTGATGCTTCTGCAATATCCCATACTAAAAGCGGCATTTACTTTTATCCAAACCTCCGATGAAGTGAAACGTCTTGCTACACTTTATTTCTATATCTGCATTTGGGGTGCTCCCGCCATGTTAGGGCTTTATGGCTTTGCCGGATGGTTTATCGGTATGCAAAACTCCCGTTTCCCGATGTACATCGCCATCACTCAAAATATAGTCAACATCGCAGCCAGCCTATGCTTTGTCTATCTGTTGGGTATGAAAGTAGAAGGCGTTGCGCTGGGTACTCTGATTGCCCAATATGCAGGTTTTTTCATGGCATTCCTGTTATGGCACCGATATTATGGGCAACTGCGAAAACGCATCCAGTGGAAAGGCCTGCTGCAAAGACAGGCCATGTATCGTTTCTTCCAGGTAAATCGTGATATCTTTCTACGTACTTTATGCCTGGTGGCGGTAACGATGTATTTTACCTCTGCCGGAGCAGCACAGGGAGAAGTTGTCCTGGCCGTAAACACACTACTTATGCAACTTTTTACTCTGTTCTCATATATCATGGATGGTTTTGCTTACGCAGGCGAAGCATTGGCAGGACGCTATATAGGCGCCGATAACCGAACGGAACTTCACCGCACTGTCCGCAGATTATTTGCCTGGGGTACCGGTCTTTCAATCGCTTTCACCCTACTTTATGGCATAGGAGGACAATCATTTCTCGGCTTACTCACCAACGAAGCGTCTGTTATCAATGAAGCAGAAACCTATTTCTATTGGGTATTGGCTATTCCTCTTGCCGGATTCTCGGCATTCCTTTGGGACGGCATCTTCATTGGTGCGACTGCAACACGCCAAATGCTCTATTCCATGTTTATAGCTTCGGCCAGTTTCTTCATTATCTATTACACATTTCATAACTCAATGGGTAACCATGCTCTATGGATGGCATTTATCGTCTATCTCTCTTCACGGGGATTCATACAAGCACTGCTCGCCAGAAAGATAATGCAACAAAAATAACTCTCAAAAGAATCTCGCTTTAAAACTATTCGTTTATCTTTGCAAAAAAAGAAATCATTAACAACCAACTCGTATGGCAAAATACAAAAGAATCCTGTTGAAGCTCAGCGGTGAGAGCCTGATGGGAGAAAAGCAATATGGCATCGATGAAAAACGATTGGCCGAATATGCCGCACAAATCAAAGAGATTCACGAACAAGGCGTACAAATAGGTATCGTCATCGGTGGTGGCAACATCTTCCGCGGACTGAGCGGAGCCAATAAAGGTTTCGATCGGGTGAAAGGCGACCAAATGGGAATGCTGGCCACTGTTATCAACAGCCTTGCACTCAGCTCGGCATTGGTTGCTGCCGGGGTGAAAGCACGCGTACTGACCGCAGTACGTATGGAACCCATCGGTGAGTTTTACAGCAAATGGAAAGCCATCGAATGTATGGAAAACGGCGAAATCGTGATCATGTCGGCAGGAACAGGAAATCCATTCTTCACTACCGATACCGGCTCTTCCCTCCGCGGCATTGAGATAGAAGCAGACGTAATGCTGAAAGGCACCCGTGTAGACGGTATCTACACTGCTGACCCGGAAAAAGACCCGACTGCTACAAAATTCGACACCATCACTTACGACGAAGTGTTGAAACGCGGATTGAAAGTGATGGATCTCACAGCTACATGTATGTGCAAGGAAAACAATCTGCCCATCGTGGTATTCGATATGGATACGGTAGGCAACCTGAAAAAAGTAATCACAGGAGAAGAGATTGGCACATTGGTACACAATTAGTCAATTCTCTAATCTGAAGAAATACGAATGGGTTAATAAGTGGACAGGATACGTTCAGTTATTAACCCATTCTTCACTTATTCTTATAGGGATAGTTGCAGATAACCAAAAAATAATCTACTTTTGTTTTCAAAATTAATCAAAGTGCCAATTTTATAAAGACTTAATAAGATGGTAGACGTAAAAACGATTATCGAAGAATCACAAGAGAAGATGGATATGGCAGTGATGTATCTGGAAGAAGCACTGGCACACATCCGCGCCGGAAAAGCAAGCACACGCTTGCTGGATGGTATCCGTGTAGACTCTTACGGAAGCATGGTGCCCATCAGCAACGTAGCTGCCGTAACCACTCCCGATGCACGCAGCATCACAATTAAACCTTGGGATAAAAGCATGTTCCGGGTTATTGAAAAAGCCATTATCGACTCCGATCTCGGTATCATGCCGGAGAATAACGGTGAAATTATCCGCATCGGCATCCCCCCCCTTACCGAGGAACGCCGTAAACAACTTGCCAAACAGTGTAAAGCTGAAGGCGAGACAGCTAAAGTAAGTATCCGCAACGCGCGCCGCGACGGTATAGATGCACTGAAAAAAGCTGTAAAAGACGGTTTGGCTGAAGATGAACAAAAGAATGCAGAAGCTAAACTGCAGAAGGTTCATGATAAGTACATCGCCAAGATTGAAGAAATGCTGGCTGAAAAGGACAAAGAAATTATGACCGTATAATTCTAAATTACAAGTTACGAGCTACGAGTGCAGTGCACAAGCACAGCCTCTCCAATCATTTCTTAATAGCTCGTAACTTGTAATTTGCAGTTTATAAAACATGAAGGGATTAGTAATAAAGAATACAGGTAGCTGGTATCAGGTGAAAACCGATGACGGGCAGTTGGTTGAATGCAAGATCAAAGGTAATTTTCGGCTGAAAGGCATACGGAGTACAAATCCCGTTGCCGTAGGTGACTGTGTACAAATCATACTCAACCAGGAAGGAACGGCCTTTATCAATGAGATAGAAGACCGGAAAAATTACATCATCCGCCGTTCATCGAACCTCTCCAAACAATCGCATATTCTTGCAGCCAACCTCGACCAATGTATGCTGGTGGTGACTATTAACTATCCCGAAACTTCAACCACCTTCATCGACCGTTTTTTGGCGTCGGCAGAAGCCTACCGTGTACCGGTGAAGATTCTTTTCAACAAAGTGGATGCTTATGATGAAGACGAACTGCATTATCTGGACAGCCTCATCACCCTCTATACCCAAATAGGTTACCCTTGTTTTAAAATATCCGCACTGACCGGTGAAGGAGTCGATGCCATACGCGAGGAACTGAAAGGCCGGGTAACCCTCTTCTCCGGACATTCGGGAGTGGGCAAATCAACCCTCATCAATGCTCTTGTCCCAGGGCTGGAAGTCAAGACCGCAGAGATATCAGCTTATCACAACAAAGGAATGCACACCACCACTTTCTCCGAAATGTTCCCCGTCCCCGGCAACGGATATATCATCGACACACCCGGTATCAAAGGTTTCGGCACTTTTGATATGGAAGAGGAAGAGATAGGCCATTACTTCCCCGAAATATTCAAGATTTCGGCAGACTGCAAATATGGAAACTGCACACACCGTCAAGAACCCGGTTGTGCTGTTCGGAAAGCGGTAGAAGAGCACTACATCAGCGAATCACGCTATACTTCCTATCTGAGTATGCTTGAGGATAAGGAGGAAGGAAAATACCGTGCGGCATACTGAATCTCTGCTATTTTTCAGAGAATATTCTTTATTCTATTTTAATGCTTCACTTGGCAAAGCAACTGCTTCTCCTACAAAAAATACGTTTCGATCTTCCATCTTCCACCTTTTTCCACTTACTCCATTAATAATCAATGCAATGACATGGTGGAAGATCGCATTTTCAGCCTGTTTATCTTCCACCCGCATCTTCCATCTTCCACCCGTTAACTTGAGCGCCATCCAATCGTTAAGACACTGATAAGCAACACTAAGGAACGTATTTATTAACTGAATACATTGTTTAGAGCATTGTGCTTTCCTTTACTGTTTAGTCGAAAATGATCCGTTCTTCATCCCATCCCCGCTACCCGGGCTCATGAGCCCGTATACTCGGGCTTATAAGCCCGCATACCAAGGCCCATGAGCCCGCATACCAGGGCCGGAATAAACAAACGGAGATTCATCATAACATACTTGTATACAATCGTTTAATATCAAAAACAAATACCGTTGGTTAGTTCGTAATCCGCGAAGAAGAAGAAAAGAACCGTCGCACTTTATCAGGAGGATGATTCGATGGCTGTTACAATAAGTCCTGACCCTTTTACTAAAAAGATAATGAGGCTTTCATATGTATACAGATTACCCCGGATATGGTTCGCTCCATCGGAGAGAGTTTATCGTTTATCTCCGAAAGTATAACAGGCCCGTCAGTGACCGACACCTTCATCAAACGCGAAAATACAGCATTGATTTATAATAGAAGGGATACAGCAAGAGAAAGCGTAACTACTCAGGTATCAACAGAGTGCATACTATTCGTCTCACTATTCAATAACAGCAAGAATGGCATTGCATACCACCTTTTTTAATTAGTTAATTAAAAATAAAAAAAATCTTTTTGGAGGATGTTCATATAAAAAAAGTCATATATTAACAAAATAATAATTTTATTATTACTGAAAACCAAGAAACCTTACTAATTATGAAAATACTTTTTTCCCTAGACGTCTCCAACCAGCGACAAGTTGATTTTTGTAATAGAATACTAAAGATTCTGAATAATAAAGATTATAACAATGATATTACCCTTATATGTAAATCTCAAAAACATCTCAGTGATTATCTATATATCCCCCCGTCAAGTCATATAAAAACAGAAGAAGCAGAGATTATTCTTACTTATGGCAAAACAGGTTTGAGCCACATTAGTCAATTTGCAAGAAAATCAAATATCCCAATCATACACTTCATAAATACAGAGTATTTAAAAGACGAATATTTAAGTGAAGACCAACAAGTAGAAAAAATAATACTTTGTGATTGCTTCAATCAGCTCTTGGAGAGTTTCTTTCAAAAAGACAAAATGTTTGTCTTACCATATTTTTCTAAACCAGTCGTTACTAAAAATGTAGAAATAAGAAATAAAAATAGCCCCAAACTATTAATAGCTATCGCACACCCTAACCTTAAAAATTCACCGGTCTATTATATCAGTAACTTATTAAATATTTTATCAGACTATAGAATCACAATACTTTACAATGGAGATCCTCTTATCCCTATATTCAATTCTAATATTACACTTATCAATGTAAAAGAATCGAATATCGAAAAAGTGATTCTATCAAATGATATAATCATCGGGGATGGTATTTCTATTTACACAGGAATAATGTTAGGTAAACCATGTATCGTGATTGGAGAGCAAGGATATGGAGGACTTATCACACCCCAAAACCTCAGCCAACAATTCGCTAATAAGTTTCAGGGACGGATAGGGGGAAGCTTAAACGAATACATCCCTTTGAATTTGATCATGAACGATATTCAATATGTACAAAATACAGAAAAGAGCAAAAACATAGACTGCATTATTATTAAAAACAAAGAATTGTTGGACAATGAGTATCGCCAAACCCAGCAATCGCTTAACGACTTAATTTTAGAAGTAGCAGCCAACCACAAACAATTATATACGTTCCCTATGGAAATTCACCTTAGGTTATCGGATGCTTTTCACCTTATTAAATTTTCTGATACCAAATTTGTATTAGCTTATACAGCCAACAACAAAGTCCATTCAAGTTTTGGTAAAGAAGAAGCTGAAATTATAGCCCTTTTTAAAAGAAGTTGCTTAATAAAAGATGCTATAAATATGAGTCCATACAAAAAGGAACCTAAAATATTTGTGGAGTTTATCCAAATGCTGTTTAATGAAAAAATACTGATAGCATGAACGTAAATAAACCCACAACAGAAAAGAAACTCATCGATTTAAATAATGATATTATTCATAACTTCGATGTAAGCATCGTTATGTCTTTCTATAAAAGATATACAGAGTTCAAAAAAGTATTACCACATAATGCACCCTATTTACAACGAAACGGTATTGAGGTAATCATTGTCCTGGACGACCCCGATGAAAAGTCAGAACTTCTAATGCTGCTTCAAAATTATCCATTCATAAATTGGAAGCTAATTATTAATGAACGAAAACATGCTCCTCGCAACCATGCTTCCGTACTAAATGTAGGACTCAAGCATGCTACCAAAAAGTATATCCTACAAATAGATCCTGAAGTAGAATTCCTCACTGATATTATATGGCAAATGAGAGATGCCATAGAGAAATATCCCATGCACTATATCCTCGCAATGATGGCATATGTACCCTATGAGCAGGAACTTACAGAAAATAATATAAAAGAGTTGGATTTTATCCCGTGGGGTAATTTGATGGTAGAACGTAACCATCTATACAAATTACATGGTTATGATGAAACATTCATCACATGGGGTGGAGAAGATAATAATATGCGTGCACGGTTGGATATGTCTGGTATCAAAAAATTCATCCTCCCAGAGGCAAAGACTATTCATCGGGAAAAAAATTATGATCCCAACGAACGCTCTAAACGTATCAATAAACATAGCATTTCAGATTGGAGAAAAATGAATTATCCTTCGGAAGCAATTGCTAACAAAGATATTTGGGGAAGTGAATTTAACAAAGTCATTTACGACTGGCAAGACAATCAATATGCAAAAGACTTGTGCTATACATATCTACAGCAATTTATCGGTTTCGAAATCAGACACCCCGCCGCATTTCGGAAAAGGCATAAAAAGATAGTCCTCTGCCAAGCGTACAACGAAGAAAAACTGATAGAAGGTTTTCTAACAAATATGGCAAGCTATTTTGACGGTATCATTTTGCTGGATGATGAAAGTACGGATCGAACTTGGGATTTAGCAATCCATGACAAAATTTTATTAAAAGTGAAAAAGAAAAGAAGTGGGTTCAACGATTTAGAGAATAGAAATATATTACTCGATTTAAGTGCCTTCTTCCAATCCGAATGGTTTTGTTTTATGGATATTGACGAAAGATTTGATGAGAGATTTACCAATTTCTCAGAATTTGAGAATAATAAAGAGATACATGTGGTAAGTTTTAGAGCTGTGTATTTATGGAACGATGAACAAAGTTATAAAGGTGATATTCCGAGTTCTAACAAAGGTATCCTCACAGTTTACCGAATGTTCAGACCTATAGGGCATACTCACATAAACACCCATAAAAAATTGCACTTCATAGCGACTCCGTATTTCACGAACACATGGCAAAGCAATATATTATTTAAAGACTATGGATCCATGAAAGAAAATGATCGAATTAGAAAATATGAAAGGTATATACAAGAAGACCAACAAAAGGACATGTCGTCAGGGTATGATTACTTATTGAATAGCGAAAATCTATATCAACTGGATAAAATTGAAGAATATTAAAAATACGGTTTCCCGTCATAAGGAAATAAATAATAAAATAAGAATAACTAAACATGTAAATACTGCTAATAAAAACAGAACATTGCAATGCAGATTAAGACAAAAATTATGTTTATATCTGCCATGGTTTCCCTGACATACCATGCCGCCCAACAGGTCGAAAAGCAAAAAATACTGCTTCACGAAAAAGTCAAGAAACAATTAACGTCTTACTAATATTTTAACAATATGAAAAAACTGAATATAAATAAATTGAGTGAATATCCTGTAGTGAATATAGAAGAGCAGACTTCTCTTAAAGGAGGAGTTAGCCAAGATGAGTTTTTTAGAATGTTAGAGAATAACACTTGGCAAGGCGGTTATGTTGATGGTTATGGTTATGCAGCCCCGGCTGTAACAATCTATGGAACTTCTTGGAACGAAACCGGGAGATGGGATATAGACGGATGCCCGGCCTGCGGTAACGGATCAAGACAAGGATGGAACACAAATCAAACTGCCGCTGAGGACAATCTAGTAACAAGATTAACTCACTTCTTTTTCCATAAGCACGCTTATTACGGAGACAAGTAATCATTAATATAGCAACAGCTTGCAGTTATTCTATGACCTTAAAGTTAAGATTATCTGCAAGTAAAATTTTTAAATCCCATGAAAAAAGTACATCTCTTTTTATCTTTGATGGTTGTTATTCTTACGTATCCCTTAATTAGTCTTTTAATAGTATTAATTATTGGAAACTTAGTGCAGAATCCAACCCTTTGGTCACATCCCATCACTCTATTATCCCTCGTTATATTTATTTTATTATTCAGAAAGAGCATTCAGTTTCGCCAATCTTTTAACATCAAAATTTCCATAAAAACAATTATTTCAATTTTTATCTTAAGTATATCCATGTATATAGTTATAGGATTTATAGATTTCATTTCCAAAGATATATCATTAATAAAAAAAGAATTTTTCACGTTTCCAAGATTGATATACGGTTTAGTTTTAATTCCTGTTTTGGAGGAGATAAGTTGCAGAATTATTATTATCAATAAATTCAAAGATAAATTAAATCAATGGATTATAATTATAATGACCGCATTGTATTTTGGTATGCTACATGCAGGCAGTATATATACGGTTATTGGTTTATCATGCTTTGGATTTGTATTAGCATATTTATATATCAAATCAGGAAATGGGCTTCTTCTTATACTATGTCATTTCTTTTACAATACTATTAATTTCTGTTCATATAGTATTTTTTGGTCTGTTACATCAAAAGCCTCAAATTATATATACAATCCTATACATTACATTATAGTTGCTATTTCAATCATGTATATTATTTATTTTTTTCTTAAAAAGAAATACGTTTAAAGAAAGAACAAATACACATAAGCCAAGAACAAATTTAACTGTATATTAACTACTTTCTATTTAATAGGAGACAATATAAATTACAAAGATCATTATATAAATTATTATATCCATACTTATATTTAGGTATAAGAAAATTATATAACCCAGTTCCAAACTTTACCGAGAAAATAATCAGAAGGAATATTTATAAAAAAGGAAAAACCATCTGCAAATCTCGAAAAAGAAAATCCAAAGAACAACTATGAGAATAAACTTTCCATCTTACATTCAACATGACCAAATGGATTGTGGACCAGCCTGTCTGAAGATTATAGCCCAAAATTATGGCAAGAGATTTTCATTGAAATATTTGAGGGATCGCTGTTATGCAACTCGCGAAGGCGTATCATTGTTCGACATTGGCCGGGCAGCAGAAGAGATTGGTTTCCGAACACTGGCTATCAAAGTTACATTCGAAGATTTAATAGAGAAGATGCCATTGCCATTAATTGTACACTGGAAACAAAGTCATTTCGTAGTAGTCCATAAAATCACGAATAGAAAAGTTTATATATCAGATCCTGCACAAGGACTTACCCATTACAACCATAAAGAATTTAGGGAAGCGTGGGAGATGTGCAACGGACTTGGAACCATCATGATATTAGAAACGACTCCCGAATTTCACAACATGGACGAAATGGAAACCCAAGCCTCTTTCAGCCATTTTATGAAATATCTGAAACCTAATCACCGATATTTAGGACAAGTTATAGTAGGTATGGTTGCAGGTATATTGATCGGGCTACTTTCCCCTTTCATATCCCAATCCATTGTAGATTTCGGCATTGGGTCCGGTAATATCCAATTTGTGAACACCATGCTGATAGCAGGTATGATTTTGGCATTTAGTTCAATGGCATCTGACTTTATCCAAAGCCGCCTTATGCTGTATGTGTCAGAGCGGATTAACATGGGAATGGTCAGTGATTTCCTCCGCAAAACCATGAGTTTACCCATTACTTTTTTTGAGCGTAAAATGGTTAGCGACTTACTAACCCGAATAGATGACCACGGACGTATACAGTCATTTATCATGTCCACTTTTTTGGGAATCTTCATCAATATCCTACTCTTTGTCATCTACAGCCTGCTTATGCTCTATTACGAAAGTAATATGTTTCTTGTATTTATGATCGGTAACACAGTTTATACCGGATGGATATTTCTTTTTCTAAAGCAACGAAAGAAACTAGATAATCAACTATTCGGATGCAGGGCCACTAATCAGAACGATCTATTGGAATTATTAGAAAATGTGAACGAAATAAAGATAAATAATATCGCGAACAAACGAAGATGGAAATGGGAACTCAGCCGCTTTAAAATTTATGGTTTGCGGGTAAAAAACATGAATCTCGACCAGATAGAAGCGACCGGAGCCTCTTTTATCATCCATTTACAAGGGCTTTTTATTACTTATATTGCGGCTCTAAATGTAATAGAAGGGACAATGACGCTAGGTATGATGATGGCAGCTCAGTACATATTAGGGCAACTGAATGTCCCCATAAAAAGTATGATTGGTTATGTACATTCCCTACAATTTGCCCGTATCAGCCTCAAACGTGTAAACGAGGTCATTTGGGAAGAAGAACCAGAAATATCTGAATCAAAAGTTTCTATTCCTATAGAAAAAGGCATTAAGGTGAAAGATTTAGATTTTTACTACAACCCTAATTTAAACAAAGTATTAGACAATATAAATTTAGAGATACCGGAGGGAAAGATTACAGCTATCGTAGGGGAAAGCGGAAGCGGTAAAACCACTTTACTAAAATTGTTACTCAGGTTTTATAAACCAACAAATGGTGAAATTGAAGTCGGAGGAGTGCCATTAGATAATATCGATTTATATCGTTGGCGTAATAGTTGCGGTGCCGTATTGCAAGATGGTAAACTTTTTAATGACACTATCTTATATAATATCACATTGGAAGATGAAGAAATGAACGTAAATCAAAAACAACTAGTGAAAGCGATTCAACTGGCAAACGCAGAAAATTTCATTAATGCTCGCCCTTTAAAGCTATACACTCCACTTGGAACTAATGGTTCAGGATTAAGTCAAGGGCAAAAGCAACGTATACTAATAGCCAGGGCGATATACAAAAACCCAGACTTCATATTCCTGGATGAAGCGACAAACTCTCTTGACACGAATAATGAAAAACAGATTTCCAAAAATTTGGAAACCATCTTAGAAGGAAAAACCGCCATTGTAATAGCGCACCGATTAAGTACTGTAAAAAATGCCCATAATATAGTGGTCATGGAAAAGGGAAAAATTGTGGAACAAGGAACTCATCAAGAACTTATAAATTTAAAAGGAATATATTACAACCTAATCTCTAGTCAATTAGAGATTGGATAAAATGATGCATCATGTCAAAAATTCAGTTACGCCAAGTCTATAGAGACCAGTTATACAACTATCGTCCTACGTGGATATTAAGATGGGGAATAACCATTTTCTTCGTTTTTCTTTTACTGGTTATTTCCGTTTCCGGATTTATAAGATATCCAGATATTGTACCTGCTACAGTTGAAATTACAACCATAAATCCGCCAGCAAATCTAATTTCCAAAGTAAATGGAAAAATAGAGATCATATTCGCAGAAGAAGGAGAAAGTATAACAAAAGGACAAGTCCTTGCCATATTAGAGTCACCAGCACAATGGAAAGATATGAAGATTTTAAATCATTATATTACAGTCCTAGAAAACACAATTGGAAAAGACAGCCTTTCAGTAATTCCCGAACCCGATTTTTTGCGCAATGATCTTGAATTAGGAGAAGTACAGGGACGCTATGCTGATCTTAAGCTCAATTATACTGAGCTATACAATTTTCTACATTCCGGACTATTTGAAGAAGAAGTATTGTCATTACAAGAAAAGAAACAAGCACAAAAGCAATTATTATTACAAGAGCATAGAAAGAGAGAACTTTTAAAAGCACAAATCAGATTTGCAGACAAAGAATATCAACGAGATTCCATTCTGTTTGTAAAGGAAGTCATTTCTGAAAGTGAAATAGAACAAAGACACCAAAACAGGCTCCAGTTCCAATCTTCACTTGTAGATATGGAAGTCAACATATTGAACATTAAATCCTCATTAAAACAACTACGCTCTGATCTAAAAAAAATAGAATTAAAGCATAACACCGACAGGCAGGAGCTAACAAATAAACTTCTACAAAGCACGCACTTGTTAAAAGCGCAAATGGAAACTTGGAAACAAAATTATTTAATTACTACCCCTATAGATGGTAAAGTAAGTTTTACTACATATTGGAGTAAGAATCAAAACGTCAAATCAGGTGAGCTTATTTTTTCTGTTGTTCCCATTGATTCTATGACAACAAAAGCCAGACTACAATTTCCCATACAAAATTCGGGAAAGATAAAAGAAGGACAACAAGTCAACATCAAGTTACAAAATTATCCATACCAAGAGTTCGGAATGTTGATGGGTCATCTATCCAAAATATCAGAAGTTCCTAATGAACTATTATATAGCGCAGACGTAGTTTTAGATAAAGGACTTATTACGTCTTACGGGAAAAGACTTCCTAAAGTGCAACAACTGAAAGGAGATGCTGAAATCCTAACAGACGATTTGAGTTTATTAATGCGTTTTTTCAATCCATTACGGGCCATTTTTGATCACAGATTAAGAAAACATAATCAATAAGACACCTTAACACAAAAAATAAATCTATATTTTAATTTCCCGATTAAACCTTTTCCCACCCTCTTAGTCTAACCTTAGAACGGACATATACTAATACTAAGACATGGATAAAAAGGTTAAATGGGGCATCATCACATTGATTGGTGCCGGACTGATAGGCTGGGGTATCTACTCTCAGCTTCCTAAAGCAAATGAAGAGTTGGCAGCAGCCGACAAAGTGATGGCTGGCAAGCAGATCAACAAAAGAGTTCTGAATGTAAATGCCAAGACCATAAAGCCACAATTGCTGACAGATCAGATTCAAATTAGCGGCAGCTTGATGCCTGATGAAGAAGTGGATCTTTCTTTCGAGACTTCGGGAAAGATCGTTGAAATCAACTTTGACGAAGGCAGTGCCGTAAAAAAAGGACAGCTATTGGCGAAAGTAAACGACCGTCAGTTGCAGGCTCAGTTGCAACGCCTCGTAGCTCAGTTAAAACTTGCCGAAGATCGTGTATTCCGTCAGAACGCTCTGCTTGAACGGGACGCTGTCAGTAAAGAAGCCTACGAACAAGTAAAAACGGAACTGGCTACCCTCAATGCGGACATCGACCTGGTGAAAGCTAACATTGCCATGACCGAACTTCGCGCTCCTTTTGACGGAGTAATCGGGCTCCGGCAAGTAAGTGTCGGTTCATATGCCTCACCAACCACTATCGTAGCCAAACTGACGAAAATTATTCCTTTGAAAATAGAATTTTCCGTACCAGAACGTTATGCAAGCCAGGTAAAGAAGGGCACCAACCTCAACTTCGAACTGGAAGGTAAATTAAGTTCTTTCCCGGCAAAAGTGTACGCAACCGAGTCAAGAATCGACCAGTCTACCCGTACGCTGACCGTTCGTGCCCTATATGCCAACAGTAACGGCGCACTGCTCCCGGGACGCTACGCCAGCATTCAGCTGAAAAAAGAAGAAATCCCGAATGCCATTGCCATCCCATCCGAAGCGATTGTACCGGAAATGGGTAAGGATAAAGTATTCCTCTATAAATCGGGCAAGGCTGAACCGGTAGAAATAACCGCAGGCATTCGTACCGAAGCCGAAGTGCAGGTAATAAAAGGTCTGCAGATGGGTGATACCATCATCACTTCGGGAACCCTTCAACTCCGTACAGGATTACCTGTCACACTGGATAATATCAATTAACTCCCGACCGCCTTATGAATATATCCGAATTAAGCATACGACGGCCGGTACTCTCAACGGTATTGACCATCATCATTTTACTCTTTGGACTGATCGGGTACAACTACCTGGGTGTCCGGGAGTATCCGTCTGTAGATAATCCTATAATCTCAGTATCCTGCTCCTATCCGGGTGCTAATGCCGATGTAATCGAGAATCAGATTACCGAACCCCTGGAACAGAACATCAATGGTATTCCGGGTATCCGTTCGTTGTCCAGCGTCAGCCAGCAGGGACAAAGCCGTATCACGGTAGAGTTCGAGCTGTCCGTCGATCTGGAAACAGCAGCCAATGACGTACGCGACAAAGTATCCCGTGCCCAGCGCTACCTGCCGCGCGACTGTGACCCTCCTACTGTTTCGAAGGCAGATGCCGATGCTACTCCTATCCTGATGGTAGCTCTGCAAAGTGATAAACGCTCCTTGCTGGAACTCAGTGAAATTGCCGACCTGACCGTAAAAGAGCAATTACAAACCATCTCCGACGTAAGTAGCGTTTCCATCTGGGGAGAAAAGCGCTACTCCATGCGCTTATGGCTCGATCCTATCAAGATGTCGGGTTATGGGATCACCCCTATCGACGTAAAGAATGCAGTAGACAAAGAAAATGTCGAACTTCCTTCGGGCAGTATCGAAGGAAATACGACAGAGCTCACCATCCGTACCTTGGGGTTGATGCACACCGCAGAAGAATTCAATAACCTGATCATCAAAGAAGAGAACGACCGTATTATCCGTTTCAGTGACATAGGCCGCGCCGAACTGGGGCCGGCCGATATCAAAAGCTATATGAAGATGAACGGAGTACCGATGGTAGGTATCGTCGTAATCCCACAACCCGGTGCCAATCATATCAAGATAGCCGACGCAGTGTACGAACGCATGGAGAAGATGCAGAAAGACCTTCCCGAAGACGTGAAGTATTCTTACGGATTCGATAACACCAAGTTTATCCGTGCATCCATCTATGAGGTAAAAGAGACGGTTTATGTAGCCTTCATCCTGGTTATCATCATTATTTTCCTTTTCCTGCGCGACTGGCGGGTGACGCTGGTTCCCTGTATCGTAATCCCGGTATCACTGATCGGTGCCTTCTTCGTCATGTATCTGGCGGACTTCTCCATCAATGTACTCTCCATGCTGGCGGTCGTGTTGGCGGTAGGTCTGGTGGTAGACGACGCTATTGTGATGACCGAAAACATCTATGTACGCATAGAGAAAGGTATGCCTCCGAAAGAAGCCGGCATCGAAGGAGCAAAAGAGATTTTCTTTGCCGTCATCTCCACCACCATTACGCTGGTGGCCGTGTTCTTCCCCATCGTCTTTATGGAGGGTATGACAGGACGCCTGTTCCGTGAATTCAGTATTGTAGTTTCCGGATCGGTGATTATCTCTTCATTCGCAGCCCTGACCTTTACTCCGATGCTTGCCACCAAACTGTTGGTAAAACGGGAAAAACAAAACTGGTTCTATATGAAAACAGAACCCTTCTTCGAAGGAATGAACCGTCTGTACAGTCGTTCACTGGCTGCTTTCCTCAACAAGCGCTGGATTTCCTTACCTTTTGTAGCCATCACAATCGGTATCATCGCTTTCTTATGGAACCACATTCCTGCAGAAATGGCTCCGCTGGAAGACCGCTCACAAATAAGTATCAACACCCGTGGTGCTGAAGGTGTGACATACGAGTACATTCGTGACTATACGGAAGACATAAACGATCTGGTAGACTCGATCGTACCGGATGCAGAGTCGGTAACAGCCCGTGTATCGAGTGGTAGCGGTAATGTACGCATCACGCTGAAAGATATGAAGGATCGTGACTATACACAGATGGACATTGCCGAAAAGCTATCGGCGGCAGTACAGAAAAAGACGATGGCGCGCTCGTTCGTCCAGCAATCGTCTTCTTTTGGCGGACGGCGTGGCGGCATGCCCGTACAATATGTGTTGCAGGCTACCAATATCGAGAAACTACAGGAAGTACTGCCTAAGTTCATGGCCAAGGTATACGAAAATCCGGTATTCCAGATGGCGGACGTAGACCTGAAATTCAGCAAACCGGAGGCACGTATCAATATCAACCGCGATAAAGCCAGTATAATGGGGGTAAGTACCCGCAACATTGCCCAAACCCTGCAATACGGATTGAGCGGACAGCGTATGGGATACTTCTATATGAACGGTAAGCAATATGAAATCTTAGGAGAAATCAACCGTCAACAACGCAATACGCCTGCCAACCTGAAAGCAATCTACATCCGCAGTGACAAAGGAGACATGGTACAGCTTGACAATCTGATCGAGTTGACTGACGGCATCGCACCTCCCAAGCTGTATCGTTACAACCGTTTCGTGTCGGCTACTGTTTCCGCCGGACTGGCGGAAGGCAAGACCATCGGACAGGGACTGGACGAGATGGACAAGATAGCCAAAGAGACTTTGGACGACACGTTCCGTACGGCACTGACCGGTGATTCGAAGGAGTACCGTGAAAGTTCTTCAAGCCTGATGTTTGCCTTTATCCTGGCCATTGTGCTGATTTACCTGATCCTGGCGGCACAGTTCGAAAGTTTCAAGGATCCGCTGATCATCATGCTGACTGTACCTCTGGCCATCGCCGGTGCACTGGTATTCATGTACTTCGGCGGTATCACGATGAACATCTTCAGTCAGATCGGCATTATTATGCTGATCGGTCTGGTAGCCAAGAACGGTATCCTGATCGTGGAGTTTGCCAATCAAAAACAGGAAACAGGTGAAGACAAACTGACAGCTATCAAGGATGCGGCATTGCAGCGTCTGCGTCCCATCCTAATGACAAGTGCTTCTACCATCTTAGGATTGATCCCGCTGGCGTTCGCCTCAGGTGAAGGTTGTAACCAGCGCATTGCAATGGGTACGGCTGTTGTGGGAGGTATGTTGGTATCTACCTTGCTGACTATGTACATCGTACCCGCTATTTACAGTTATATTTCGACGAACCGAAGTAATAAATTAAAGAGAGAATGAAACAGATTGCCCTATTTATCATAGCATTGTGCTGCACCCCTTTGGGTCTGCAAGCACAACAGCCACAAATTTATACTCTAAAATCCTGTCTGGAGTACGGCCTCCAGAATAATTATTCCTTGCAAATAGTCCGTAACGAAGAGCAAGTAAGCAAAAATAACGCTACGCCGGGTAATGCCGGCTACCTGCCTACCCTCGACCTAACGGCCGGTTATACAGGAACTGTGGACAATACCAACACCAAGGTCCGGGCTACCGGGGAGTCGGTAAAAGAAAACGGTGTCTTCGACCAGACCGTTAACGTGGGGCTGAACCTGAACTGGACTATCTTCGACGGCTTCAACATCACTGCCAATTATCAAAAGCTGAAAGAGTTGGAACGACAGGGAGAAACCAATACCCGTATTGCCATCGAAGACCTGATAGCTAACCTTGCAGCCGAATACTACAATTACGTTCAACAGAAAATCCGCCTTCAGAACTTCCGCTACGCCGTATCCTTGTCAAAAGAACGCCTGCGAATCGTGGAAGAACGTTATCACATCGGTAACTTCTCCCGCCTGGACTATCAACAGGCCAAAGTAGACTTCAATGCTGACAGTGCCAAATATATGAAGCAACAGGAATTGCTGCATACGTCGCGCATCCAGCTGAACGAACTGATGGCCAATGAAGATGTGGACCAGCCGATTGTGATAGAAGACAGTATCATTAAAGTTAACGCAGGACTCCGGTTCGAAGAATTATGGAACGCCACTCTACTGACCAACGCTTCATTGCTGAAAGCCGAACAGAACAATACACTCGCCATGCTGGACTATAAAAAGGTAAACTCTCGTAACTACCCATACCTCAAAATGAATACCGGATATGGCTATACTTTTAATAAATACGACATTGCCTCCAATAGCCAAAGAGGCAATCTGGGCGCCAACTTCGGGGTAACAATCGGATTCAATATCTTCGACGGAAACCGCCGTCGCGAAAAGAACAACGCACGTATCGCCATCAAAAACGCCCGTCTGCAACGGGAGCAGCTGGAACAAGGACTGAAAGCGGACCTTAGCAATCTGTGGCAAGCCTACCAGAATAATCTGCAAATGCTGAAACTGGAACGGCAAAACCTGGTGGCTGCCAAAGAGAATCACGAGATAGCCATGGAACGATATATGTTAGGAAACCTTTCGGGTATCGAAATGCGTGAAGCACAGAAGAGTCTGCTGGATGCGGAAGAGCGAATTCTGTCTGCCGAATATGACACTAAGTTATGCGAAATCTCCCTGCTACAGATCAGTGGGAAAATAACAAAATATCTGGACTAAACGTACACTTAGCCCTTCTCCTTACAACATTCGGGGGTGTGTCAAAACTTACCACAGAGGGAAAGACTTTTGACACACCCCCGCCTTTTAAACCGACGGAACTGTTTGTTTTAATACAAAAGAAGCCTTGTATCGCCCGTTCAGATTGCTTATCTTTGCAGCCAATCCAATCACAAGAGTACGGCGGGCAAACCAAGCGATATTTCCCACGACTCTTTGTGTACCACGTACAACTAAGTAAAAAAAGAAACAGAAAGATGGGATTATTCATAAAGAAACCCTTTGAAGCCCTGTTGGCAGAGGCCAATGCGTCAGGAAGTAAATCATTGAAACGAGTATTAGGTCCCTGGAGTCTGGTAGCACTGGGTGTCGGTGTCATTATCGGAGCAGGACTCTTCTCAATCACCGGAACCGTAGCAGCAGGCTATACAGGACCGGCCATTACACTTTCATTTGCCATTGCCGCACTGGGATGCTGTTTTGCAGGACTCTGCTATGCGGAATTTGCTTCCATGATTCCGGTTGCCGGAAGTGCCTATACCTACTCATATGCCACCATGGGTGAACTGATTGCCTGGATCATCGGTTGGGACCTTGTCCTTGAATATACAGTAGCGGCTACCACTGTCAGTATCAGTTGGAGCAGATACCTCGTGGTCTTCCTTGAAGGGCTCAACATACATCTTCCGCAAGCACTAACCGCCTGCCCGTGGGATGGAGGAATCGTCAATATCCCTGCATTCCTGATCGTGGTACTGATGAGTATCTTCCTGATTCGCGGTACGGAAGGCAGTTCCATCTTTAACGGTATCGTAGTATTCCTCAAAGTATCGGTGATCGCTATTTTTGTCGTATTGGGCTGGAAATATATCAATGCGGATAACTATACTCCATACATTCCCGCCAATACAGGCACACTTGGAGAGTATGGGATTTCGGGTGTCTTACGCGGGGCAGCTATTGTCTTTTTTGCTTTTTTAGGATTCGATGCCGTCAGTACGGCCGCCCAGGAAACAAAGAACCCGAAACGAAATATGCCGATCGGTATCCTGGTATCACTCCTTGTTTGTACTGTGCTCTATATGTTGTTTGCCCACGTAATGACGGGAGTTGCCCACTACACCGAGTTTAGCGGACAGCAGGGCATTGCACCGGTAGCTATTGCCATCGAACACATGGGGCACACCGATGCGGCAGGCATCATCCATCCGGACTATCCCTGGTTGAACCGTGCTATCGTTCTTGCCATCCTGTTCGGTTACTGTTCTGTAATTATGGTCACTTTATTGGGACAAAGCCGCGTTTTCCTGAGTATGAGCCATGACGGACTGCTCCCTCCATTCTTCTCGCACATCAATGAAAAGTTTCGCACACCGGCACGCAGCAATCTCCTGTTTATGCTGATAGTAGGTTTATTGGCTGCATTCGTCCCGGCACGCCTTGCAGGAGAGATGACCAGCATCGGCACACTGATGGCTTTCACACTGGTATGTGCCGCCGTATTGGTAGTACGAAAGACCATGCCGGATATCCCCCGTTCTTTTAAAACTCCGTTTGTGCCACTCGTCCCGATTTTAGGAATACTCACCTGCCTGTGCATGATGCTTTTCCTTCCCGCCGATACTTGGATACGTCTGGTATTGTGGATGCTCATCGGGTTGGATATTTACGTTGGCTATGGTATGAAGCACAGCAAACTGGAACAAGGCGTGAAAAACCGCCGGGGACAATCGGCACTGAACATGATCGGTATCGCACTGTCTGTGCTTTGTGTCATCACCGGGCTATGGCACCAGCAGACGGTGGGTTGGGACGAAAGTAAAGTATTGCTGATAATCTCGTTTGTTTTCGCATTTACGCATTGTGCATATTATATGATGCGTATCTGGAAAGGGACAGCGAAGCAAAAATAGTCTAAAAACGAGGGACTGTGTCAAAACTCACCACAGAGTACACAGAGTAACACAGAGACGATTTTAGGTTGTTGATTATCAATAAAAAGACTCTGTGATACTCTGTGTTACTCCGTGGTGAAAGAAGTTTCGACACCCTCTTTGCGATATACTATTCCACCGCTTGCATCACCCGCTTCGCTGTTTCAATGCAATCTCCTTCAGCCTCCGCCGAATAGGGATTAGTGGCTTTGGTCCAAGGTTCTTCCACTGCATAGAAATCAATTTTCTCCGGGGTTTTACCTTCCAGTTTCTGAGAGAGAGAATCGAAATAAAGCTTCCAACGCATATAATAGAAATCCTTCAGTAATCCGTTCCACTCTTTATGGGCATAATCACGAAGTCCGCCATAATCGGCTGCATTCCGGTTGCCCCAAGTCGTAATCTGCACACGGGCATTCCACTCATACAAAGCCTTTTCTTCGGATGTACCACCCAACGCCCGCGCCTCTTCAATCCACTTTCCTACGCGAAACTCCGGGCGGGTACCCAACAACTGATCCTGCAACAGAATCAGGTTCAGGAACTTCTGAGAAGCCATTCCGAAGAGTTCTTTATCACCACTCCGGTAAGCAGCGGTAACCGCCTTCTGCATCAGCCTGCCCTTCTCTGCGAGTGCCTGCCGAACGATATCCACCAGATCGTACTCAAAATTATTGTTTCCTTTATAACGATCGGCCACAGATACCATCAGGCGTGCAGCCTCAATCACATCTTGCGGACGGTAGTAATCTTTCATTTCCGACCAGCTGGACACCTGGTACACATCTTCCGCCGGACGTGCACAGAATACGGATTCGTGTGTACCTTGCTGCGTCAGGTTCTTCGGTGAGTTATAAATGGAGTTCGCCAGTTTGGTCCAGGCAGCCTGTACCACCGGATCATCTGCACCGTAACGTGCTTTCACATACTCCTTCAACCATTCCTCTTTCGTAAACCGCTCTGCACGCCAAGGCAGTTCCATCACCAGTTCGTACATCACAGGATTATTCTCTATTCCCTCAGGGGTCATCCCCACACCTTTAAGTGTAGAACCTGCGTGCGGATCGGCTTTAGCGAGATAAAAATTATCGATCACATTATCCATCTTTCCGTGCAGTCCGACATTACCACCGTAGTTCAGCAACATACAGTATACCCAGTCGTGCTGTCCATATCCGTTTTTGCGATACCATTCGGAAGTGGAATCTCCCCACTGCGGACGGCATTCACTGGTCAGGTCGAGTATAAGCAAGTCACCGGCCCCCAGATTCTCAATCATCTTCGGACGTGGATTTGCCTGCCATGCCTGCGCCACCCAAACCGCTTTCAGATTGGCCTTCTTCATGGCTTTCATCACAGCCTTACCTGCCGCATTGAGATCCACGCCTGCCGTATTGCCTCCTTCATGGAAGGGGTCCATGGAGTAAAAGTCAGCTTTCCCGTATAGTTTCTCAAGCTCTTTATAGTAGAGAGAAGAGATTTCCTCAAAACGCGGGTCGCTTGGTTGCAGGAATGCCGGACGGCGATAGCCACACCATGTTCCCGGATCGGATACGTTCAATCCGAGTTTCTCTTTCGCATTATGGGGCACCATGCCGCAATAACCCGGAAGGACCGGTTCGATGCCGTATTCACGCATACGCTTCAGGATTTTCTTCTGCAAAGCAATCTGCTGTGTATACCAGCTATCCGGATTAGGTCCGCCCCAGCCTTCAAGGTTATTCATCAGCCACCAGGCAAAAAAGCCCGGACCGGATATGAACTCATTTATTTCGGTTTTGGTATATCCCAACTTATCAAGCACGTTATACCACACAGCCTCTGCCCCGGTCACAGCCAAAGGGATATTGATGCCGTGCAAAGCCATCCAGTCTATTTCTTTCTCCCATCGGTCCCAATCCCAGAAAGCCATGGAATAAGAAAAAGTACAATAGTTCAAATCATAACGGTAAGGCAGGGTCGTTTCTCTCCGTTCTTTTTTTGTCACCGGAGGAAGCACAGCCGGCAGTTTTGCCTGCATTCCGTTCCAGGAAAGGTGGATACCGGCATAATACTTCAGATACCAATTCAACCCGGTAGCGATGCTCACGTAATTGTTTCCACGGATAACGACTTTATCACCCTTCTGATCGAGTTCAAAAAAGTCGGTACCAGACTTCACTTGCTCGATAATAAACTTCTTCGAAGCTCCTTTGTCTATGCGCTCCAACAAGCCGGTCACCGGAGAAGCCATTGTCAAAGAAGTAACACAAAGTAAGATTGTTAATAGTATTGATTTACGATTCATAAATAATATGCTTTAATTACTGTTTTATCCCATAATCCATTTCGCCTTCTTGCCCAGCACACGATAGACAGCCCATACGATCAGCCACGAAACACCAAATGCCATGACAGACGCCACCGGTATCTGAATGCCCAGAGGCACACCCAACGTACGTACCAACAGTACGGAAGGACCGGTAAAGAAATAGTGTATCATATAGATACCGAAACCACACAAAGTGAGATTGGCAAGCGCTTTCTTGATTCCCTCCGAACGGAAGCTAACCTTTTTGCAAAGCATAAACACCGGTATGGTCATCATCACTACATTCAGCGAACAGTAAGTGAAGAAGAGCTCAAGCATCTCGTCACTGTATTCCGGCAAAGCCGTGATGTAACGGAAGCCAAAGAAGGTAACGGCATATCCTATCACAAACATTGGCAGACCGATTGCCAGAATCTTACCCAACGTCCAGTCAAGGTTACGCAGATAGTGTCCTAATAACAGATAGCCATTGAAACCGGCAAAGTAATAAAACATGCCGAACGCATTCCATGAACAGGTTCCCCAAAGATATTGCGCTACAAACTGATTGTAGTACGGCAATAACAGAGTGATAGCCCATGCACCGAGGAACCACAACTTCGCCTTATCCGATGCTTTCTCCACCCAGGCAGAGAAGACGGGAAGATAAAGATATAAACCGATCAACAGGTAAATATACCACATGTGTACATCTACAATGGAGAAATTAAAAGGAATCTGAGCAATGTAATCCAAAGAGATGGACAGCGACTGGCGCATCACTTCCTCCCCCGAGTAAGGGAAAAAGTCGAGAATAATTTCGGGCTTGATGCCCAACAGACCGGTAATCCAGGGGAAAAGGTTGTAGATGACCGACCAGATGAGGAATGGCCATAAAACACGGGGGATACGTTTCTTATAAAAGACAGAGACTTCGCCGCGCACCGGCAGAAGCAAGGCTCCGGTAATCATCACGAACAGCGGTACGCAAGGACGAAGCAATGCTCCGTAGATGGCACCCCAAAGTTTGATTTCGTCAATATTAGGGGCAGTGCCCGGATAAAAGTTGAAAGGGTCCGTGCAGTGGCAACAGACAACGGTAAACATGGCAACGAAACGGACAACGTCCAGCCAGACAATGTGTTGAGGATTTTTCTGTAGTTCCATCGGGGAATTGTTTTACTGATAATGATTAAGGTGTTTATAATAAGAAAGGCATCTGTATAACACAGCATACAGACGCCTCTCACTCGAGTTAACATGATAAATAACCAATATTAATGACCACTCACCATATTCTTATTTGTTGCTGCAAGAGCCGCAACGGGGTTTAATTTGCTTGAAGAAGTCGTTGCCCTTGTCATCTACAAGAATGAATGCGGGGAAGTCTTCTACTTCGATCTTCCAGATAGCCTCCATACCCAATTCCGGATATTCCACACATTCGATGCTCTTGATATTGTTCTGGGCGAGGATAGCAGCCGGGCCACCGATTGAACCGAGGTAGAAGCCGCCATGTTTCTGGCAAGCATCAGTCACCTGCTGGCTACGGTTACCTTTTGCCAACATCACCATACTGCCTCCATGTTCCTGGAACAGGTTCACATAAGAGTCCATACGTCCGGCAGTAGTCGGTCCCATAGAACCGCAAGCCATACCGGCAGGAGTTTTGGCCGGACCGGCGTAGTAAATCGGATGATCTTTGATGTACTGAGGCAGATCTTCACCACGATCCAGACGTTCTTTCAGTTTGGCATGAGCGATGTCGCGACCTACGATAATCGTACCGTTCAGTGACAGGCGTGTAGCCACCGGATATTTAGTCAGCTCCTTCAGGATATCTGCCATCGGCTGGTTCAGGTTGATCTTTACAACATCACCTTCGCCTGCGTTACGCAGTTCTGCCGGAATCAGGCTACCCGGATTAGAATCGAGTTTCTCGATCCAGATACCGTCTTTATTGATCTTACATTTGATGTTACGGTCGGCAGAACAAGACACTCCCAAACCCACCGGACAAGACGCACCGTGACGGGGCAGACGGATGATGCGTACATCGTGTGCCAGATACTTACCGCCGAACTGCGCACCCAAACCTATCTTTTGAGCTTCTGCAAGTACTTCTTTTTCCAGTTCTACATCGCGGAATGCACGACCATATTCGTTACCGGTAGTAGGCAACTCGTCATAATAGTGAGTAGAAGCCAGCTTCACGGTCAACAGGTTCTTCTCTGCCGAAGTACCTCCGATTACGAATGCAATATGATAAGGAGGACAAGCCGCCGTACCCAATGTCTTCATCTTTTCAACCAGGAACGGAACCAGAGTACCCGGATTCAAGATCGCTTTTGTCTCCTGATACAGATATGTTTTGTTGGCAGAACCACCACCTTTGGTCACACACAGGAATTTGTACTCCATGCCTTCCGTAGCCTCGATATCGATCTGGGCAGGCAAGTTACACTTCGTGTTCACTTCGTCATACATATTGAGCGGAGCGTTCTGTGAGTAACGCAGGTTTTCTTCCGTATAGGTTTTGTAAACACCCAGTGAAAGAGCTTCTTCATCGCAATAGCCGGTCCAGACCTGCTGTCCTTTTTCACCATGAATGATGGCCGTACCGGTATCCTGACAGAAAGGAAGCACGCCTTTGGCAGCCACTTCAGCGTTGCGCAGGAAAGTCAATGCCACGTACTTGTCGTTATCACTTGCTTCCGGATCGCTCAGAATCTTTGCTACCTGCTCGTTGTGTGAGCGGCGAAGCATGAAAGATACGTCACGGAAAGCGGTATTGGCCATAGCTGTCAGACCTTCTTTCTGTACCTTCAGCACAGGTGTTCCTTCGAACTCGCTTACTGACACATAGTCTTTGGTAAGCAGATAATACTCGGTTTTATCTTCCCCATGTTCGAACATAGGTTGATACTTAAACGGAGGTGTTGCCATATCTCTTTATTTTATTACGTAATGTTAGTTAGTGAGGCAAAGGTAAGAATAGTTTTCCAAAGTATGAATAAAGTGGTGAATTTTGTCAAGAGCGGATTTACTTATTATTAACGTTCGGAGAGCGTTTCTACGAAGAAGAAGAGACCTCTCCGGAAGAAAGGCTCATTTCTGTGGAATGCAACCGTCTGTCCGGGCAAATGCAACCGTCTGTTTGGGCCGAAGCAAGGCTCTTCACATCACGGAGCAACGGTCTCGAGGGCATGGAGAGCCGGGGAAAGAGCAGAAAAGCCCCCGGCTCCGGGACACCGGGAGATAAGGGTACAAAAAAAGAGGAAGCTTTGCGGGCTTCCTCTTCTACTGCATTCTAATTTGAATATAAGTAATGGATCTGTTGCAAAGATACAACATCGGACAGGCAAAGTCAAGCATTCCGGGAATTATTTTAATCATTTTCGCGATACAGAGAATAGGCAGCCTGCAATATCTTGTTCTTCAAAAGCGGTGAATAATCCGGATGGGCGTCCAGGAAACGCACCACTTCTTCATAAGCCGGGCGGCTGAGATGATTGCCCAACAAGGCCGAGGCCCAGTTTTTCGGAAAGAAAATATCTCCGGTGCGTTGTACTTCCTCCAGCACCTCGAGTCCCGGACGGATGTATTTCACCGATTGCTCCTCGCGCAACGGATGGTTCAGATAACGTATCACGGCAGCCGTCCAAGGCTCTATCCGCCGGTTTTCCGCTACAAGCAGGCTGTTGAACAAAGTATCGAGCCGTGCGGTATCGGATACGACCGCCCGTGAAATAAAATCGAACCGACGCAGACGGTCCGGATCATCAATCCGTGCCCGTTGTGTACGTAATATCTGTTCACTTTCGGCAGGCAGGCGGATGGCAAGTTCGTAAGCCAAAGTCGTGTAATCCTGTTGGTTCAACCGTTTGTCCGATTGCTCCTGCCACAAGGCATACAGTTCCTTCACCATAGGTTGGGAAGTCGCATTCTGCATAAAATAACGCAGCAACTGCACCCGGCACGAAGGCAACGGATGATTCCGGCTGATGGCGTAGACCCGCGCCTCAACCTCTGCTATCTGTGCCGGAGCTACCCGCCGCATGGCACCCGCCAAATAACCACTCACTGTAGACGCCACCAGAGCGTTCTTTTCTGCAGGAAGCCCTGCCAACAGGCTGTTTGTCCAGTCGTCCGCCGAAATATGTTTAGCCAGGTAATTCTCATAAAGTGTCATCAAGAGTGATTGGCGTGCCGTATCGTCTTTTACCTCCCACCAATGTGCCAACAGCCACTTCAAAGCAGATTCGTCGGGAACGAACAAGCCATAACCTCTGCCATCGGTATTGGGCAACACCAACGAAGGTACAAAAGGAAGCTGTATCCGAACCAAAGTATCCGTCATATTCACCCGCAACACCGAATCGCGCTCTCCGCAAAGAGTGACGGCAAAACGCTGCGGCCAAAGCAAACCACGGTTATAAGGATCACTCTGACGGACCTCCAATTCTTGTCCATCGATCCGGAAGTTCAGCGTAGGCATTCCTTTCCGGTTCACCCACACATCACTGAAAGTTGCCAAATCTTCGGGCGCCTTGCCGTCTAAAATGCGAATCAGATCGTCCCAAGTGGCATTAGCGTACGAATAGGTTTTCAGATACTCCTGTATACCACTCCGGAAGTTGGCTTCACCCATCCTGTCAACCAGTTTTTCCATCATCACGGGAGCCTTGTTATAGATGATCTGCCCATAGATCAGCCCGGCATTACGCAGATTATCGAGTGGCTGCCGGATGGCATTCGTCCCCAGAGTACGGTCCTCGGTAAGAGAAGCGGCATTAAAAGTCTTGAGCTTATTCAGGGTATGATTGATCTCCGGAAACAAGGGCTCGACAATCCGGGCAGCAAAATAATTGGCAAAAACTTCCTTGGTCCATACATCGTCAAACCAATCCATCGTTACAAGATCGCCAAACCACATGTGAGAGGTCTCGTGCGCAATCAATTCCGCCCGGTTCAACTCCTCGTCCGGAGTGGGATGTCCGCTCAGGAAAATCCCGTTATCATTATATAAGGTAGCTCCTGTATGTTCCATTCCGCCAAACTGGAAACCGGGAAGAACGATGAAATCATATTTGGCAAACGGATATGCGATCCCTGTATACTCTTCAAGCCAGTGAAGTGATGCCATGACTTGTCTGAAAACAATATCCAACTGTGCTATTTTCTTAGGGTCGGTCTCACGATAATAGGCGGCGATGGTACGCCCGTCCTGAGTATACTCCTGTCGCTCCAATTTTCCGGCCACAAACGAAAAGAGATAAGTACTGAGTGGTTCGGTCGGTGCAAAACAAACGGTTTTACGGTCACCGGCTACTGTTTCACTCCGGACGTATGTGTTGGAAACAGCTTTCCAGTCGGCCGGAACCTCAAGCTTTAAAGTAAACTCGGCTTTTAGGTTGGGCTGCTCAAAGCAAGGGAAGACGGTACGGGCACGGTCGGGAACGAGCAACGTATAGAGGTATTCATCGTTCCTGTTCAGCGACTGATTGCCGGCAATGAAACGAATCTGTATGTCATTCGCCCCTTTCGCTGTCAGCGAAGCAGGCAGAATAATGTGTTCGTTCTCAAAGCGCACATCACTTACCGGTTTTCCATTGGCAATGACTTCTTTAATTTTTCCACGTTCCTCACGAAAATCAATCAGGACTTCCTGAGCGGCAGCAAGGTCGAAGCGCAAGGTGATATCACCGTCAATAGGTGTCTCCTTCTGCCGTGGAATGCTGAAACTGAGTTCATACTTCAAATTCTTAATCTCGGCTTTACGATGATCGGCAAGCTCTTTAGAAACGCCGGCATCATAAAAACGAGGGTTCTTCTCTGCTGTCCGGCAACATCCGGTCAGCAGGAAGAACCCGATCATTCCAAATAAAATGTGTATTTTCATAGCAAATATATTGTAGCTCGTAATTCCGTCACGCCAGTTGCCCGATACGGTTAATCAGCTCCTCACCCAGAGCAGTCTTATCATCAATGTGTTGCAGCACGGCAGTGACAAACGGATTACTCTCAAAATCGCCACGTACCTGACCGAAATCCAGCTTCATTTCATCGCGTGAGCCGTCGGCACCAAAGCCCGTCATAGACGAAAGTGAGAATTCCTTGCGTGCGTCATCATACACCATGCGGTCCAGTCCGACCACTGCTTCACGCCAGGCACGGACGATAGCGATAACATCTTTTGCTGTAATGGTTTCGGGGTTCAGACCATAAAATTCCTGTATCTTATGGTAAGCCCACGTCCATTCGTAAGTATAATAGTTATCGTGCATCTCGGCAAAACGGGCATTCATACTCTTCAAACGATCGATCTCACCACTTTCGATACCGGTAATCAGTTTTTCCACTTCACTTTTCGGAGCAATCAAACCGGCAATATCCACCCACTCGCCTACTCCGATTTCGGTATCCGGTTTCAGACGCCGGCGTATCTCTTCATTATCTTTGAAGTTAATCCCCTCAAGACGCTTAATGATGGAATTACCAAGAAACTTATGGATAGCTATTTCGTAATAGCGTATGCCGCTATTCAGCGAAGAGTTCTTGATTTTTGCACTTTGGTAAGAATAGATCTCCGATGTCTCGCCGGACACCCGCTTCAGATCTTTCAGTATAGAGCGCCCCTTGAACATCTTCTGGATAGTATATGGACTCAGAAGGTTGTAGTTTATATAGTCCAGGCGGTTCGGGTCCGTACGTTTGTCACGCTTCGGCCACTTCTGGGCATCGCGGATAGTCCCGACACTGCGCAGATTGACTCCCGGCACCAGATAAGTCGTATTCTGCTGCTCGATCAGGTAAGAGAAAGGCAGGTTCGAGGTATCGGCATGATTCACATGACGCCCCATCACCAATGAAAAAGCCCCTACACGCGCCGGCCATAAAATGTATGAATCGGAAGTAGTCTTAGCTCCTCTTTCCAACGTCCCCTGATGAATCGGTCCCAGTTTATACATATGATTACTCTGGTTCGACCCCGAGCCGGCATTCATAAACGAAAACATACCGGCTATCAGCAAGGTAGACTTATGATGGGTTACGGTATACGGACCGGCAAAGATGGCACATGCTTCACCGTTCTCTCCCTGGCAGTTACTGAAAAACAGGGAATCGGAAGCAGAGTAGTTGTGCCCCAACTGACAGGCTTGCCCAACGAAGCAACGGGTCAGCATAGCTCCATCGTCCACATGAGAACCGGAGGAAATAATAAAGTCATCGCAAATGACACCATGCCCGATATGTACCGGAGCAGCTTCATTGCTGTTGATACTTCCGTTGTACAGACGGCAGGTTCCGCAAATCCGGCAATAATCGCCAATACGCACATTCTTGATAGAACCGGTATTGAGAATCATCACATGGCTGCCGATGGTCCCCATCGCAGAAGCATGCTTGTTGGAGTAATAGTCAGTGATCGCCTTCATCCGGCTGATCAGTTCCGGACGGTGCCGGTAAAGAGCCAGAATATAAGCTTGATGAGCAGACAGTTTGTCATTGATCAACACTTCGCGACCTCCCGTTTCGTTCAGCACGGCGGCCTCTACTCCATTACCGAACTGAGTCAGACCGTCCACCAGAATAATATCTACATTCTCAATGAAAGTGTCGTTTCCTATTTCGTAGTTGGCAATGTAATTCTGGATATTCTCAATGCAACAGTTGTCGCCCACAATTACATTGTGCAAGGTGACATGCCTCAGCCCGGAATGTTTCCTGATTCCTCCCGGCAAGATAAAGTCCGAATGGAAAACGCCCAGTTTCACCTCTCCCGAGAAACGGGTGTGATGCACAAATTCGGTTGTGAACTCTTCAGCGACCGCAACATGGTTCCAGTCATCAGCCAGACACGACTGGCTCTTCAACTGAAGAATTTCATCTTCAGTCAGTCTACGGTAAGTCTTTCCCATAATCCTCTTATTACAAACTACAAGTTACTCTTCGTCGTCGTAGGTCTGATAGAGAAAGTCGTTATAGGGATACTTCTGCACGTGCAATTCTTTCACTCGCTGATAAACCACACTCTTCAGTTCGTCTATATTGATTTTCTCACGGGCGGAGATGAACAGACAGTTATCTTCCATCTTAGCCATCCATGTTTTCATCAGTTCTTCGAGTGTCAAGTTCTCCTTTGTTTTGGGGGTAAGGTCGTCCGGCGCCTTTTCTACATAGGTATAGGCGTCTATCTTATTAAATATTAAAATCATTGGTTTTCCACCTCCACCGATGTCGGCCAGTGTTTTATTCACCACCTCTATCTGCTCTTCAAATCCGGGATGCGAAATGTCCACAACATGAACCAGCAGATCGGCCTCACGTACTTCGTCGAGGGTAGACTTAAAGGAATCCACCAGGTCAGTAGGTAACTTACGGATGAAACCAACCGTATCGGAAAGCAAGAAAGGCAAATTATCGATAATCACCTTGCGTACCGTCGTATCGAGTGTGGCAAACAGCTTGTTTTCAGCAAAGACTTCACTCTTCGCCAACAGATTCATCATGGTCGATTTGCCCACATTGGTGTAACCTACCAAAGCTACACGGATCATGCGTCCGCGGTTCTTACGTTGGGTAGACTTCTGCTTATCTATTTCGGCGAGACGCTCCTTAAGCAGTGACATACGGTTAAGGATGATACGGCGGTCCATCTCCAACTGAGTTTCACCCGGGCCACGAAGACCTACCGAACCTCCTTTACCACTTCCGGAACCACCACCCTGACGTTCAAGGTGAGTCCAGAGACGTTGCAGACGGGGCAACATGTATTTATATTGCGCCAATTCTACCTGAGTCTTGGCATTAGCCGTCTGGGCACGCATGGCAAATATATCAAGAATCAGTGAAGTACGGTCCAGTATCTTCACTTGCAGTTCAGCTTCGATGTTACGTATCTGCTTGGCCGAGAGTTCGTCATCAAAGATGACCATTCCCACTTCCCGGTCCTCTTCAGCCTCTGTTCTTATATATTCTTTAATTTCTTCCAGTTTTCCTTTTCCCACATAAGTCACCGAGTTAGCCGTCGGCAACTTCTGCGTAAACCTTTTCACCACTTCCGCCCCGGCTGTCTCAGCCAGGAATGCCAGCTCGTCCAGATATTCATTGGTCTTGCGTTCATCCTGTGTCTGAGTGATGAGACCTACCAGAACAGCAGTTTCGACTTTGGCTTCGGATATTACAAATTCTTTCATTCTACTTTATACCTTATTATAATATGGCGGCAAATATAGCTATTTTCGTAACATACTAAAAGAAAAAATCGCCCAAGTGTTTCTACCTGAGCGATTCTTTATTATTTATTGACTATTTATTTATTAATATCTTTATTCAGCAGCAACTCAACCTGAGGTATCGGCCAAGTATATTTTTCATCGGACGGACCCACATTAATTGTTTCATTCGCACCCACCTTAATGAAACGTTCCCCACGTCTCATAATATCAATACCACGGATACCCTCGCCTATAAACTCAAGGCGTTTCTCGTTGTAAATCGCTTCTTTCAGTGCATCACCCGTTAAGTTATCGATCTTCAACGGATCCGTAGCTGCATCTACCGAACGTCCTCTGACTTGTTTCAACAGGCTTTTGGCAGTAGCTTCACCTCCAGCCTTGTTGGCATAACATTCGGCAAGGTCGAGCAAAGTTTCGGCATAGCGGAAAATGGGCACCCACTGCAATTTAGTTTTTGCATCCGTAAACTTCAACAATAAGTCTTTCTCCCCTTTAAAGGCGATAATACGCTTGTCGGTAGCCAACGAATAATCAGGCTTTGACATAATTCCGCTTTTCGTATCAATCAACATGATCTTACCATCATAATAATATTCTGCCAACGACTGCTGTGTATTCGGGATGTTGGTATCTGCCATCGGCAAAGAGAAGATGCTCTCCTGACTGAAATACGGGGCCTTATAAATCAATGTTACGTCTTCCGGCAAACTATATCCGGTCACTAACTCTCCGGCTGCAATGGCTTTGTCCCATTCGTTCATTGCCATATAAACTCTCATCTTAAGCATGTTGGCAGCGGCCTGAGTAGCATGTGTAACTCCTGCATAGGTATTCACTTCGGTATCCAATGCCGAAATGTTTTCCAGATCAGACAGAATGTGGTCATAAATCTGCTTTACTGTAGAGCGAGGCATATTGTTATTTTCGGTTCCGGCCTCGGCAGTAAGACGCAACGGAACAGATTTTGCATCGGGATTTACAGAATATGGAGTCGGATACAAATTATTCAGATAATAGTATGCCAAAGCTCTGACAAACTTAGCTTCCTGCACATAGCGGTCATAATTTTCACCGGCAACTTCTTTGGCACCTTCAAGAGACTGGAGGAAAGTATTTACTTTATTGATGGCCAGATAAGCGTATGTCCAGGTGTCAGCATTCTCGGCATCCGTAATGCCCACATTCATATTATAGGTATTGAACAAAGTCACCAAGTTGTTGGAGATATTGATAACATCATCTCCCCTATTGTCAAACACCATATAGGACTTACCTCCCATCAAAGACTTAGTCCCTGTGTTCTTGATTGCAGCATACAAGCCGTTCAGAGTAGCCTCTATTCGGGTAGGGCTTGTGAAAATATCGTTCTCGTTTACATATAATGGAGGCTCCTGATCGAGGAAGCTGCTGCTGCAACTACCTAAAAAGAGAGAAGCGCATAATGTCGAAAATATAATTATCTTTTTCATTGTAGTTTCTTTTATCTGTTAATATAAAACCATATTAGAATGTCAGGTTCACACCGATTGTATACGTGCGTGCCTGAGGCAAAGTATTCTTATCCGTACCACCGGCTAAAGTAGCACTTTCTACATTGGTAAGTGTTTCGGGATCCATGCCGCTGTATCCTGTAATCACAAACAGATTCTGAGCCTGAACATAGAGACGGAGCGCAGAGATTCCTACTGCTTTCGACCAGTTCTTTGTATTGAACGTATAGCCCAGTGACACATTCTTCAGACGCAAATAATCTCCTCTTTCCACTAAGTCACTGATAGGCAATGCCGAACCATTAGAATAATTATCACCGTATATCGGCATAGGATACTCTGCATGGGTACGTTCCGGAGTCCAATACTTATTATAAACGTCTTTAGAGTTATTCCAGTAACGCATATCACTCACACTGGCTTTGGTTCCGTTATAAATCTTATTACCTCCCGAGAATTGGAAGAACAAAGAAAGATCGAAACCTTTATATTTAAAGTTATTGGTCCACCCACCGTACCAGGTAGGAAGTGTGTTTCCACAATCAACAGGTTCAAATTCACCGGCATATTCTGTTCCGTCTTCATAGAACCACCCCCCTTTTTCAAACATCAGTAAGGTTCTGTCACCTTCCGGAGTGATAAACACTCTACGACCCGATTTGGGATCTACTCCGGCAGTCGGGTACAGATACAGACGTCCGATAGACTTTCCGGGTACTGTGATATTCGTAATTTCTAAACCGCCGTTATCTCCTTTAAGAATATTCTCCACGCCATCAGCCAGTGAAATAACCTTATTCTTGTTAGTAGTGATGTTAAAGCTCGTTTCCCAAGTAAAATCACTGTTCTTTATCACATCGGCAGAAACGGTCAATTCAATACCGCTGTTCCTCATCTTTCCGGCATTAGTGGTAATTATATTGCCCGGGATACCTTTAGAAGGTGATTGGGGCACATCCAGAATCAAGTCGGAAGATTTCGTATAATAGTAGTCAAAGTCTACATTGATCCTATTCAGCAATCGGGCATTGAAGCCAATGCTATATTTCTCCGAAGACTCCCATTTCAAGTTCGGATCAGCGATCTGAGCCAAACCATATGTACCATTTATACCATAATTATAACTTGAATAAAATGACTTTGAAGCATAATCGTAAATATCGGTGTTACCAACCACACCATAGCTTCCCTTTATTTTCAAGTCATCAACCACGTTGCGTAAAGGCTGGAAGAAAGCTTCTTCAGAGACACGCCATGCAGCAGAAACTCCTCCGAAGTTACCCCAACGATTCTTCTCACTCAAAGCAGAATAACCATCGCGACGGTAGTTAAGAGACACGATGTATTTAGAAGCGTAATCATAGTTGATACGTCCGAAATAAGAGACCATGGTATTGTTGGACAAGCTACCACCGGCAGTTGCCGAACCAAAAGGTCCCTGAAATACAATGAATTTATCATCCTGTAAATCTTTACGCTGTGCAGTCCAACGAGAGTTATTTCTCTCAGATGCCTCCGTACCGGCTAACAAATTAAAATTATTCTGTCCCAAAGAAAAGCTATAAGTTGCCGTATTTGTCCAGGTCCATCTGTTATTTTTGGTGTTATAAGCATTTGCCAGACCTTTACTGTTCACACCATCTCCATGCAATGGAGACCAGAAACGCTGTTCCTCGATACGGGCATAATCCACACCATATTGGGTTTTCAATGACAATCCCTTAACCGGAGTTGCCTCTGCATAAAATACACCAATGAAACGGGTTACATCAGAACTCAAACCATTGCCTAAAGATAAAATAGCCGCCGGATTAGAAAAAGTACTAAACACAGTATTTCCTCCATAACCCAGACCTTGAGCTAAATAATAAGGAGTACCATCTTCATTGTACATCGGTAAATTAGGGGCATTGATCAATGCCAGACGCGGGAACCCTCCAACGGCAAAGTTAGAACCTCTACGGGCAGCATCTACATAAGAAGTTGTCCCGGTTGTTACATTGGTGTTCATTCCTACTTTTAACCAGTCAGTAGCCTGTACATTAATGTTAGCCTTCACCCCTAAACGGTCATACTTGTCGCCTTTTACAATCCCCTCCTGAGTTGTATAGTTACCAGACAAATAATACCGCACTTTATCCGATCCGCCACTTACGGCAACAGAATGACTTTGTGACAATCCGTTCTGGAATGCAGCATCTTTCCAATCTGTATCTACATAGTTGCCATTGGCATCTTTCATCATATTGAATGCTTTGTTACCATAAGGAGAAACATAACCGGCAGTCAGTGACAATTCATCCGTCCCATAACGGTTCTTTACAGCCAAATTCTTAAAGTCCACGTATTCCTGGGCATTCATCATTTCATAAAAATCTGTCGCATTTGAGAAACCCACAAAACCATCATAGCTCACTTTGACTTTACCACTTTGACCTTGTTTAGTAGTAATCAAAATAACCCCATTCGCAGCACGCGAACCATACAATGCAGCCGCAGCCGCATCTTTCAAAACATCCATAGACACAATATCAGCAGGATTAATATCGGCCAATGCATTGGCATTAGCCAAATAAGAAAGGTTACCCGATTCAATGGGCACACCATCGACTACATATAAAGGAGAAGTTCCGGAAGTGATTGAGTTCACACCACGCACTCTCACAATCGGAGCCTGTCCTACACCGGCCGACGGAGTAGTGATACTGACACCCGATGCACGCCCTTGAAGCATCTGATCAAAACTTACACTCGGTACATCTTTCAAAGCATCTGCCTTTACAGAAGACACGGACGCAGTCACAGTACGTGCACTTTGTGTTCCATAAGCTACTACTACCACTTCATCAAGTGCCTTAGAGTCAGTCTTTAATATCACTTTAATATTAGGTGCAATTGCTACCTCAGCAGTCTGCATACCGATATACGAAATCTGCAAAGTCTTTGCAGAACTGTAGTATATACTAAAATGCTTATAATGTGCGTATTACACAATGATATTGAACTTAGTAAAAAGAAAAAAAGATTTATTAAAACGCTTATTATCAAAATACTACAAATCTTCTATTTTATTGAGAAGCTCAAAATGAAACACTTCATATATCTTACAATAATCAGATAATACATTGATTATCAGCATGAATAAGATTCTGCATTCTATTTCCTATTCTACTACATTTTTCCTTTGTACTAATTGACTATTTGCTTTATATAGATATTTTATTCACCTATCAATAGTCGAAATTTAGAGTAGTGTCACATTCACAGATCGCATATAAGATAAATATTTTTTAATGTGTCTTTCATTTGTATCTTGAAATAAACGACATTTTTCTATTGAAAAACAGTTTGAGTTACTTTTGGCTAATATACAACAAATGTCATAATGAAACTCAATAGGAAGTTCCATTATTGTGAAATAAAAAAGGCCACTCCCTTTTAAAGAAAGCAGCCTTTTAATTACATGATTAATCCACTATTAATATCCGGGATTTTGTTGAGCTCTCAAGTTTGGATTTACATTTGTTTCATCAACAGGAATCGGAAGTATAGCTCTAAAGTAAGTTCGGTCAAAGCTTTGCGATTCTTTAATTAGTGAATAATGATACCCCTTATCTGCTTCATCTTTATAGCGAACGATTGTTTCATTATTGCGTAATGCATCGAAGTAACGTTGACCTTCACCAATCATTTCTTTTCTTCTTTCAAGAATGATTCTTTCTACTGTAGCATCTGCTTCCGAAACAGCCTTAGCTTCCGGATTCGCTCTCAGAACAATTTCATTCAGGTATTTAGCAGCTTTATCCTGGTGTCCCCCAAGCTTAGCCGCCGCTTCTGCAGCGCTCAAATATACTTCCGAAAGACGAAGTAAAGGCAGATTATTTAAACGCATTTCACCTACGTCGTCCTTATCAGCCGGGAATTTATTAATGAAGATTTTTGCATCGCCATATTCTTCTTTAAGATCCTTATCATACTGAGCCGGCAATACCATACCTATACGAACATCTTTAGGATCCTGACTCAGCATATTCATAAAGTTTTTTGTTACTATTGCATCCGCATATCCGTTCTCGTTCAGCAAATAAGCAATACCATTACGGTCAGTCCAGTCATCATTACTTGCATTTATAACTTCGAAAATCATTTCGTTCGTATGTGCTCCATTGCTTTTATACCATGCATTTACATATTCTTCATTAGTCCAAAGTTTATATGGAGAGTTGGTTATAATATCTTCAGCAACTTTGAGTGCATTCTCGTTATCACCTTTAGTCAGATAGACTCTGGTAAGCAAGGCTTTTGCTGCCCATTCATTGATATATCCCTGAGTCTTATCTTTAGCAAGATATCCAGAATTAATAGCGTCAGTCAAGTCTCTGATGACTTGTGTATAAACTTCTGCTACTGTATTTCTGGAAGGCAAATCATTTCGTTCCAAAGGTTTCAAGATAACCGGGACACCCAAAGAAGCTCCGTTATCGGCTGTATAAGGCATACCATAGATTCTCACTAAGTCAAAATGAACCAATGCCCTGACAACCAATGCTTCTGAATATATTTTACCTATTTGTGCTTCTGTTGCGTCAGTCACCTTTTTTTCGTTAATTGCTTGAATCAGACGATTGGCACGGCGAACTACATTATAAGGTATATTCCACATATTAGGAGCATCATCCACAGTATAGCGCATCTCATAGCATGATGACGAACGCATACCCTGAGTTCTGGCTTGCATATCCTCAGCACGGACATCTCCATAATAAAACATACGGGCACCGTAATAGCTGGTGCTATTAGAGTTTCCCTGAATACCATCATACATACCTGTACGTGCAGTCAGAGCATCATTATAGTTTGTAATTGCATCTTCTGATGGAATTCCGTCAGCAGGTTTTCTATCCAGCCAATCATTCCCGCAGGAAGACAAACTTAGGATAGTAGCAACCAGTGTTATTGATTTATATATCTTTTTCATAAATTCTTTTTTCATAAATTGTTTCTACTTGATTAAAAACCGATTTCAATACCAAATGTAACAGTTCGAAGAGCCGGAGTCTCGAATGTACACAATCCGTCAACCGGAACTTCCGGGTCAACATACAAACTCTTTTTCTTCCAAGTTAGCAAGTTGTTTCCTGAAACATAAGCTCTTAATTTACTGATGCCTGCTTTAGACGACCAGTTTTGTGGTAAAGTGAATCCCAAAGTCATATTCTTCACACGTAAATGATCTGTAGACATCAGCCAACGCGAAGAGGCTTTATTAGTGTTACCGTATGCAAATTGTGGCAATTTGGCATTATCACCTGTTTTCTGCCAGGTATCTTCCATCTTGTAATAAGCAGGAACATTACCTACATAATTATAAGTACCTCCATTAGATTGTAGCCAGGTAGCATAATCATAAGCATGTCCGCCCAAAGAGTAAGTCAGGGTTAAATTGAAATCAATAAACTTCCAACTGATATAATTGGTCAAACCACCTTGTACTTTAGGTTCGATAGAACCGATAATCGTTTTATTAGCAGCAGCAGAATTTGTTGTTGTTTCACGGCTACCATCTTCACCGTTTATATAATACAGCTCTTTACCTGTTTGAGGATCAACACCTGCATATTCATAGGCATAGATAGAATAATATGGTTCACCCACACGGTGGATAGAAACCCCATCAATGATTTCCTGTTGTTCGCCATCCAACTTGGTCAGCTTATTCTTATTATGTCCTAAGTTCAAGGAAGTAGTCCAGAAAAGGTCCTTGTTCTGGATGTTGGTAGACTTCAATTCCAATTCAAAACCACGATTTCTCATTGAGCCAACATTCACAAGCATATTAGCAGTACCCGCACTATTGATTACACCGACTGCAGCAGAAATCGGTTTATCCATTAAGAGATCTTTTGTCTCACGGTTATACCACTCAGCAGAAATAGTCAACCTATTGAGTAGTGTAAGGTCAATACCGATATTTGTGGCATAATTCTTTTCCCATTTCAGATTCGGATTATAGAAACGAGCTTCTGACGAACCACCATTTCCATTATAATTATATCCAAATTCATATACCCCCATATATCCGTAATAGTCTTTGGGCTGTGTACCATTTACACCGTAAGAAGCACGGATCTTAGCATCAGTAATAACATTGGATAATGATTCCATAAATGCTTCCTGTGAAAGTCTCCATGAACCTGATACAGACCAGAAATTGCCCCAACGACTATCTCTTGATAAACGCGAACTTCCATCACGACGGAAACTACCACTTACATAATATCTTCCGGCATAATCATAATTCAAACGTCCTAAATAGGAAGTCATTCGATAACTATTAATGTTACTGGCACCTCTTGAAACACCTGCATTTGTAATCTCCGGTAAGTAGGATGGATAAGTATTACCATTAGTATAGGTATAATCGTATTTGTAATCCTCCGTTTCAAATCCCAACAGTACATCGATATTATGGTGTTCTGCAAATGTCTTGTTGTAAGTTAACTGAGTTTGAGTATTCAACTTGCTTCTGTTCATCATATAGCGTTGAAATACCCCTTTTGAAGAACGACCATCATTGGAACGAGGATCCCACCATACACGATTGTTTGTCTGGTTAAAATCATAACCCAAAGTTTCTTTTATATTCAAATTATCCCAGATATTCCATGTTGCAGCCAATGTATTCAAAGTACGCACAATTGTACTACGATCATAATTATATGTTGCAGTCTGAAGAGGATTGGCACCATTCAAAGCAGGGAAACTCGTACTAAATGTACCATCTTCATTATATGGGAATGTAGAGGGAGAAGCTGTCATAGCCAGACACATGATGGGGCTTGAGAAACTAGTCCCTTCCGAGTTTACTTTTTGATTTGAATTTGTAAACATCGTACTTGCCTCAATTGTAACGCGGTCTGCCGTATGACTCATATTTGCACGTCCGGTGATACGCTCGTATCCAGACTGTAGTGTAATACCTTCCTGTTTGGTGTATCCAAAAGAGGTATAGAATTTAGTCCGCTCATTTCCTCCTTGAGCATTTACTTCATAATTTTGGTGAGAACCGTTTCTGAAAAGAATATCTTCCCAATCAGTATATCCGCTCCAAGGTTTTGCAGCATATTTATCAATATTATTATCTGCATAGTTCGTGGCATAAGCTTCATCCTTTCCAGAATTTAAAGCATAGTTTTTAAGACCCATATATAGGATATCGCGTCTATCTTCACCATTCAGAATGGGACGATAATCAATAGCTTTGTTGGAGAATCCCCAGTCTGCCCTCACATTGAGTTTCAATTTTCCTGAAGCTCCCTTTTTAGTAGTAATTACAATAACACCGTTTGCTGCGCGTGAACCGTAAAGTGAGGCAGCCGCTGCATCTTTAATTACCGTCATTGATTCGATATCATTACTGTTGATGGTGGACAATAAACTATTACCTGACTGAGAATAAGTGAATTGACTTGCGTCACCAGTCATTACAGGTACTCCATCAATGACGTATAACGGATCATTGCCGGCATTAATTGACCCCATTCCACGAATACGTACAGATTCAACAGCACCCGGTTGTCCGGAAGTAGACGTAATCTGTACACCGGCAACAGAACCGGCTAATTTATCTTGTACGCTCAAAGAAGGAACATCCTGAAGTTTTTCCGTCGTAATACTTGATGCCGCTCCCGTAAAAGATGATTTTTTAAATGTACCATATCCTGTTACAACGACTTCGTCCAACACTTCCGTATCAGGTTTTAGCGTAATCTTCATAACAGGCTTAATTGCTACTTCAACAGTTTGCATACCGATATACGAAATTTGCAAAGTCTTTGCAGAACTTGGTATACCAGATAACGTAAATTTACCATTTAGATCAGTAATAACACCTACAGTGGTGCCCTTAGCTAATACAGAGGCTCCAACAACTGGTTGCCCATCTTCTTCAGAAATAACAACACCTGTTACCTTCTGAGTTTGGGCGGTTACTAGACCTATACCTATAAAAAGGCAAGTCAATAACAGCATTAATTTTCTTTTCATAAATTCTCTCTTAAAGTTTAACTTTACATTAATTGTTTCTTTACTCTAACAAAATGCAAATATATTAAGAAATATGAAACGAACAATTATTTCTATAAAAAAACCTTGCAAATATAACAAATCGTTATCTAAATGCGCAATTTTATGTCTAATAACATAGAAATACGCCTTAAAAAACGTAAACGAGGTTTGTATTGCTAACATGTTGCAGGTGCTAATAATATGTATTTTGGTCCATTTTTGTATATTCAAGGCTTAATATGAGCAAAAATAGTGCTCGTTTTTCTGTTAAGGAAGTTTTTATAAATATAAATTAGCCACTTTTTAAAAATACAAATTAGTTATTTCTATATAAAAAATAGCAGGTTTTAGCAGATATTAAATCTTATTCAATTCTAATATTGAGTCTATGCACGTCTTATTTGTCCATAGTATTAATTAAAAATAAAGGAAATGGATAAAATTATTTACAGTTTAGTGTATAATAGAAAAAAGAGCCTGAACAAAAAAGGGATGGCGTTGGTACAGGTTGAGGCTTACTTAAACAGGAAGAAGAAATATTTTTCTACCAAGGTTTACTTGAGTCCTGACCAATGGGATTTCAAGAAAAGGATGGTTAAAAACCACCCTAATGCGGATGCTATCAATCACATGCTCTATGAGTTCATGGCAGAAATAGAGAAGAAAGAACTGGGATTGTGGCAACAGGGAAAACAAATTTCATTGGATTCACTAAAAAATTCAATGGAAAGTCAGGATGATGGAACTTCGTTTATTGCGTTCTTCCGCAACGAAATAGCCAAATCTTCATTGAAGGAGAGTACCAAACGTAACCATTTATCAACTTTGGAGTTATTGAGAGGCTATAAGAAAGATGTGTCATTCTCAGATCTGACATTTGAATTTATATCCTCATTTGATCATTACCTCCAACAAAAAGGGTACCACACCAATACCATTGCGAAGCACATGAAACATTTGAAAAGACATATCAATGTAGCCATAAATAAAGAATATATGGAGATACAGAAATATGCCTTTAGAAAATATAAAATTAAAAGTATCGAAAACAGTCATACTCACCTTTCTCCAGAAGAATTAGGAAAGATTGAAAGTTTGGAATTGGATGGCCGGTTTATGAAACTGGAAAAGACAAAAGATGCTTTCCTCTTTTGTTGTTATGCAGGATTACGATATTCTGACTTCACCAACTTATCCCCTGAAAACATAGTGAAAATGCATCAGGAAACCTGGCTTATTTATAAATCTGTGAAAACGAATACGGAAGTACGCCTTCCGCTTTATCTTTTATTTGAGGGAAAAGGAATAGAAGTCTTGAATAAATATCAGGATAATCTTGCTGATTTTTTTAAGCTTAGAGATAATTCAAATGTGAATAAGGAATTATTGATCATAGCAAAATTATCAGGGTTGAATAAACGTATTTCGTTCCATACCGCTCGCCATACCAATGCTACATTATTAATATACAGTGGAGTCAATATTACTACTGTACAAAAGCTATTGGGACATAAAAGCGTGAAGACAACTCAAGTTTATACTAATATAATGGACATAACTATTGTAAGAGACTTAGAAAAGTCTAAAAATAATCGCAAAGTATCTTACATGTAACAGAGATTTGTGCCTTACGTAGATATATTGGCTATTAACATTGTTAACACGAATCACAGTTCTCAAGTACCGCTTCTATAAAGAACTTGTTTTCTGATTGAAAATCACTAATTCTTTGCATGTAGGAAGTTAGTTTTAACATAATGTTAAAACTAACTTCCTACATGCAAAAAGTGAACGGTTTAATTGGCTGTTTATTAAATATATAAGCTTATTAATCCTATTATAAGGAAATTTAGGTTGGCATTCTCTGTTTTTATATAAATATCAAATTAGTAATTATCCTTTTTTATTTCTAAGCCGTTTATGTAAAATAATAATAGACTGCTTTATGACTTTTTTTTCGTTTGGAACTATTGAGTATAACATTCTTTTTTCAATCGTATACTTTTTAATCTATATTTCACTTAAAATAAGCGGATTACGTGTACAATAGTGGGAGATAGATATGGGAATCATTCGGATTTTATTGTTAGTACTTTTATCATATATATTTGATATTCAAACATATAACCATTGATATCGTAGTATAAGCACAAGTTCTCTGTATCTTTTATAAAATACTGATAATAAATAGTTTATAATATAATTGTAGTTCTGCAAAGACTTTGCAGATTTCGTATATCGGTATGCAGACTGCTGAGGTAG